>Ga0208414_1000379_pt1 | contig 47518 bp, 46 predicted proteins | sample AntAceMetag02UKE_FD_184770 | JGI IMG/M metagenome (GOLD analysis project Ga0208414, IMG submission 184770) | Saline lake microbial communities from Ace Lake, Antarctica - Antarctic Ace Lake Metagenome 02UKE (SPAdes) (version 2) | ecosystem: Environmental > Aquatic > Non-marine Saline and... | reverse complement strand
CGTCCGTGGTGGCCGAGGCGGTTCGCATCGACCTCTCGGCTTTGCAGGCCGTACTGGCGACCGAAGGCTTCAAGAAGGCGGCCTGACCGCCGATCGACTGCGGTCTCCCGCCCCGGGCGGGAGCGCCACAGGCTTCCGAGCCCCGCCCCGGCGGGGCTTTGACGTGTCTGGGTCCTGAACTTCCGGATCCTGAAGTCTGCCGACCGGACGGAAAGCGAGCGGCCCCCAAAGGGGCCGCCCGCGTCACGATCCAACGGCGATCGGTATCAGAGGACCAGTTCCGGAACCTTGGCCGGATCCCCGCCATCCGACCCGTCGCTGGTCGAGGGCGGCCGACGGCCGGGTTTCGGCTCCTCGCCGATGTCGAAGACCAGGGCATCGTCGACCATGTCGACCCGCACCAGGCCGCCCTTCACCAGCTTGCCGAACAGCAATTCCTCGGCGAGTGGCTTCTTGACGTGCTCCTGGATGACACGCGACAGCGGCCGCGCCCCGTAAAGCCGGTCGTAGCCCTTCTGGCCAAGCCAAACGCGCGCCGCCGGGGTCAACTCGATCGACACGCCACGATCGGCGAGCAGGGCCTCGAGCTGCATCACGAACTTATCGACAACCCGTCCGATGGTCTCCGGAGACAGCGCCTTGAACGCCACCACCGCGTCCAGACGGTTGCGGAACTCGGGCGTGAACATCCGGTTGATCGCCTCTGTGTCGTCACCCTCGCGGACCGACCGGCCGAACCCGACGGCTTCCTTGGCGAGATCGGCGGCACCGGCGTTGGTCGTCATGATCAGAATGACGTTGCGGAAGTCTACCGACTTGCCGTTGTGGTCTGTCAGCTTGCCATGGTCCATGACCTGCAGCAGGACGTTGAACAGGTCGGGGTGAGCCTTCTCGATCTCGTCGAGCAGCAGCACGCAATGCGGATGCTGGTCGATCTGGTCGGTGAGCAGCCCGCCCTGGTCAAAGCCGACATAGCCCGGCGGCGCGCCGATCAATCGGCTGACGCTGTGCCGCTCCATGTACTCCGACATGTCGAAGCGGATAAGGTCAACTCCGAGGGTCAACGCCAACTGCCGCGCCACCTCGGTCTTGCCAACGCCGGTCGGCCCCGAGAACAGGTAGCTGCCGATCGGCTTCTCAGGCTCCCGGAGGCCCGCCCGGGCCAGCTTGATGGCGGTCGCCAGGGTCGCGATGGCGGCGTCCTGGCCGAACACCACGGTCTTCAAATCGCGATCGAGATTGGCGAGCACGGTGCGATCGTCGCTCGAGACGCTCTTCGGTGGGATCCGGGCGATCTTCGCCACGATCTCCTCGACGTCCTTGACGCCGATGACCTTGCGGCGCTTGGCGGCTGGAACCAGCATCTGGGCGGCACCGACCTCGTCGATAATGTCGATGGCCTTGTCCGGAAGCTTGCGGTCGCCGATGTACTTCGCCGACAGTTCCACGGCCGTCTTCAGGGCTTCCGCGGTGTAGCGGACGTTGTGGTGCTTTTCGTAGTACGGCTTCAGCCCCTTGAGGATCTTGATCGAATCCTCGATCGACGGCTCGTTGACGTCGATCTTCTGGAAGCGCCGGACCAGGGCCCGGTCCTTCTCGAAATAACCGCGGTACTCCTTATAGGTCGTCGACCCCATGCAGCGCAGGCCACCCGACTGGAGGGCCGGCTTCAGCAGGTTGGAAGCGTCCATGGCGCCGCCGGAGGTCGCCCCGGCGCCGATCACCGTGTGGATCTCGTCGATGAACAGGATCGCCTGCGGGTTCTGCTCCAGCTCGTTGACCACCGCCTTGAGGCGCTCCTCGAAATCGCCGCGGTAGCGGGTGCCGGCGAGCAGCGCGCCCATGTCCAGCGAATAGATCCGGCTGTCGATGAGCACCTCCGGCACGTCGCCGTCGACGATGCGCTTGGCGAGGCCTTCGGCGATCGCGGTCTTGCCGACGCCGGGGTCGCCGACGAACAGCGGGTTGTTCTTGGTGCGGCGGCAGAGGATCTGGATGGTCCGCTCGACCTCGGCCTCGCGCCCGATCAGCGGGTCGATCTTGCCGGAGGCGGCCTTCTTGTTCAGGTCGACACAGTAGGCGTCGAGGGCCTCGTGACCCTGCTTGTTGACCTGCTCCGCCTTGGATTGCTCCTCGGCCCCGTCGACCTTGCGGGGCTCCGCGCTGGCCTGGCCGTGCACTTTGGCGATGCCGTGGCTGATGTAGCTGACCGCGTCGAACCGGGTCATCTCCTGCTCCTGCAGGAAATAGACCGCGTGACTTTCACGCTCCGACAGCAGGGCGACCATCACGTTGGCGCCGGTGACCTCCTCGCGGCCCGAGGATTGAACGTGAATCACCGCGCGCTGCACCACCCGCTGGAACCCGGCCGTCGGCTTCGCGTCCTCCATCGAGGCGCCAACCAGACCGTTCAATTCGGTGTCGATGTAGGTCATCAGGTCGTGGCGCAGCTTGTCGACGTCGACGCCGCACGCCTTCAGGACGGCCAGGGCATCCTGGTCGTCGGTCAGCGCGAACAGCAGATGCTCCAGTGTCGCGTACTCGTGGTGCTTCTCATTCGCGATGCCGAGGGCACGGTGCAGACTCTGTTCCAGATTCTTGGAGAGCATGATGTCAGTCTTTCTCCAGGGTGCACTGTAGGGGATGCTGGTGCTGGCGCGCGAAGTCCATGACCTGGGTCACCTTGGTTTCGGCCACCTCATAGGTGAAAACCCCGCACACGCCGACGCCCCGCTGGTGCACATGCAGCATGATCCGGGTCGCCTCCTCCCGACTCTTCCCGAAAAATCTTTCGATGACGTGAACGACGAACTCCATCGGGGTGTAGTCGTCGTTGAGCATGATGACCTTGTACATTGAGGGCTTCTTGGTCTTCGGCCGCGTCTTGACCACCACGCCCGTGGTGGGGCGCCCGCCCGTGCCCCGATCCTCGTCGCTCATCGCCATCGTCCGGAATGGGTTGGTCTCTGGTGGAATAGCCATCCTCCGCCTCGGCTGAAGCCCAGCATATGAGATTTGTTCCGGCGGGGAAAAGGGGGACACCGGATCGACCCGTTCGCAGACCCGGACGGCAGTGCCGCGACACGCCGCCGAACCAACTATATGGCGTTCGCGGACGCAACGAAAAAGGCCCGGCCGAAAAATCGGCCGGGCCTGTTCGCGCCGCCTTCCGGCGGCGAAGGGATTGCGGCGCCCGCCGGTCAGGCGGCGAGCGGGCGGCTGAGGGTCTCGACGGTCTCGTCGACCCGCGCCTTCAGCGGCTGGATCGCCTCGCTTGCGGTCTTGACCGACAGCTCGGAGATCTTGGCGCTCTCGGCGACAAACGCGTCGAACGCGCTCTTGGTGAAGGTGTTCTGCAGGTCCACCACCTCGTTGAGCGACTTGGCACCCAGGACCTGGGTACCGAACGTCATGGACGAGTCGACGGTGCCCTGGGTGAACGCCGCCCATGCCTTCGAGACGTCCTCGAAGCCCTTGGACAGGATGCCAAAGGACTTGGACACCGCCTCGTAGTTACCCTGCGCCAGCGAGTTGAACTGGTCATAGCCCTGGAAGACGGTCTGCGAGGCCTTCTCGACGTTCTCTTTGGTCATGCTGATTGCTTGCTCCATGTTCTTCTGAGCGGCCTGCTGGCCGATCTTGGTCATCTGCTCGAGGGTCTCCTTGCTCGCGGAGACGGCGGCATCGACGGGCGTCGCCGCGGCGGCAGTCGTGGACTTCTTGCTGGTCATGGCTCACTCCATCGAACCGTGAAAACTGATGGCGGCGATTGAGCGTCGCGGCACGACCTTCAAGATAGGGTCGGCGAAGCCAGCGTCAAGGCCTTTTTTGTGCACTGCACCATTTGACGCGAACCTATGAATATCAAGAGGCTTTCAGGTAAATCAGTCGACCCATCTCGCGCCTGCGGTCCGATTGCTGACCACCGGCGGAAGGGTGATTCTCGGTTCGCCACTATGAACATTAAATCAATTGGTTATGGACAAGTCCTAATCTGGGTTCTAGGATTCGGTCGATTAGTCGGGTGTCAGGGCGGGGTCCCGGTGCCGACGAACGGTTTCGACGACGGCACGCGGGGTGACGGTCATGATGCAGTGCGGCTCTCGTTTGCTAGCGGCAGTTGCGATCTGTCTCTTCAGCTTGACCCTGGCCGCGGTACCGGTGGCCCAGGCCTCCAGCAAATACGCGGCCCTCATCATCGACGCCGACAGCGGCACGGTGCTGTTCGACCGGCACGGTGACGAGCGCCGGCATCCGGCGTCGCTGACCAAGATCATGACGCTCTACATGCTGTTCGAAGCCATCGACGATGGCCGGATGTCGCTCAGCCAGACACTGAAGGTGTCGGCCCACGCCGCCGGGCAGCCGCCGTCCTCGATCGGGCTGCGGGCTGGCGAGACCATCCGGGTTCGCGACGCCATACACGCGCTGGTCACCAAATCCGCCAACGACGTCGCGGTGGTTGTCGCCGAGGCGGTGGGCGGCAGCGAAGCGAAGTTTGGTCGGCTGATGACCGAGCGGGCCCGCCGCCTGGGCATGCGCAACACGACGTTCCGGAACGCTTCCGGGCTGCACCATCCCCAGCAGATCACCACCGCCTACGACATGGCGATGCTGGCGCTGGCTGTGCGCCGGGACTTCCCCCAGGAGTACGCGTATTTCTCGACCGCGAGCTTCACCTGGAAGGGCCGGACCTACAACAATCACAACAAGCTGCTCAGCCACTACGAAGGCACCGACGGCATCAAGACCGGGTACATCGGTGCGTCGGGCTTCAACTTGGTCGCCTCGGTGCAGCGCCAGGGTCGTCGTCTGATCGGCGTGGTGTTCGGCGGCAAGAGCGGGCCGCTTCGCGACCGTCACATGAAGCAGCTCCTCGATACCGGCTTTGAGAAGATGGCGGAGATCCGCGTCGCCTCGGTGGTGCCGCCGCTGCCGTTGCCACGTCCGGAACGCAATGTGCAAATCGCCTCCCTCGATGCGTCCGCCGACAACGCGTCGGCGGTAACGGTCGACGCGGCGGCGCTGGTTCCGCCGGTTACCGAGGCTATCGCCGAAATCGAATCCGGGTCCCGTGACGAGGGGCTTGAATGGGGCATCCAGGTCGGCGCCTATTCCACCGATCTCCGCGCCCAACGCTCGATCGCTCTGGCGCGCGGCCACCTGTCCGAACTGCTGACCGGCGCGGACGCGCTGGTGGAGCCGATCGATCGCCGGACTGGCCGGATCTACCGGGCCCGCTTGCTCGGCCTCAGCGAACCGGAAGCCCGGTCGGCCTGCCTCAGTCTGAAACAGAAGCAGATTCCCTGTGTGCCGGTGCCCGGGCGGTCGGATATCGAGCTGGCGTCCGGCTCCCGCGGCTGAGCACAAGGCGGGGAGCCGGGCACGCACGCTGGCCCGCCTCCCTCACTGTGGCGCCCGTCTTGCTGCCGATCACCCGGAACCGAGACCGATTACCCTGAACTCTGATGACGCCGAGGGCCCGGTCGACACTGTCAGAAATCGCTGGGTGCCTCGATACCGACGCCGCCGAGCGCCGCCCGAAGTTGGGCCTTCAACCGACCGAGGCCCGCCTCGGTCTTGGATTCGCAGCGCGCCACCAGCACGTCCTGGGTGTTCGAGGCCCGCAGCAGCCACCATCCGTCTTCCGACGTCACCCGCACGCCATCGACGTCGTTGACCTCGACGCCGTTGCGCGCCGCCAGCGCCGCCTTGACTTCGGCGACGGCGGAGAATTTGCGCTCCTCGGAACAGGGGAAACGGATCTCCGGGGTGTTGATCACATCGGGCAGGTCGTCGCGCATCGCCGACATCGGCCGGTCCGCGCGGGCCAACAGCGACAGCAGCCGGATGGCAGCGTACAGCGCGTCGTCAAAGCCGTAGTAACGGTCCTTGAAGAACAGATGGCCGCTCATCTCTCCGGCAAGCGGCGCTCCGGTCTCAGCCATCTTGGTCTTGATCAGCGAGTGGCCGGTGCGCCACATCAGCGGCTTGCCACCCAGCTCGGCGATTCGGTCGAACAGGACCTGGCTGGCCTTGACGTCGGCGATGATGGTGGCGCCGGGGTGCTCGGCCAGGATCTCAGTGGCGTAGATCGCCACCAGTTGGTCGCCCCACAGAACCCGTCCCTTCTCGTCGATGACGCCGATGCGGTCGCCGTCACCATCGAAGGCGATTCCGAGGTCGGCCCCCGCCTCTGCGACCGCCTCGCGAAGGATCTCGAGGGTTTCCGGAACGGTCGGGTCCGGGTGATGGTTGGGGAACGTGCCGTCGACTTCCGGGAACAGCACCCGGTGGGTGCCCGGCAGCCGGGCCACCAGGGCTTCGACAACCGGACCGGTCGCGCCGTTGCCGCAGTCCCAGACCACCGTCAGCGGGCGACCCGGCCGGTAATCCTTCAGCATCCGCTCGACATAGGAATCCAGCAGGTCGACGGTCTCGACCGAGCCCGAGCCCTCGGCGTAGGCGCCCTCGGCGGCGAGCCGGCCGAGCGCCTGGATATCCTTGCCGAAGAACGGCCGGGTCCCGATCATCATCTTGAAGCCGTTGTAGTCCGGCGGGTTGTGCGATCCCGTGACCATTATGCCGCCATCGGCCTTCAACTGGTGGACCGCGTAATACAGGCCCGGGGTCGGGCAACCGCCGACCCGCAGGACGTCGATCCCGGCCGCCCTCAGGCCGTCCACCACGGCCGCCTCGATCTCCGGCGAGGAGAGTCGACCGTCCCGCCCGACCGCCACCCGGCGGCCGCCGTCGGCCACGATCAGCGTGCCGAACGCCCGGCCGATCGCCTCGGCGTCGACGGTCGACAGAGTCTTTCCGATCACGCCACGGATGTCGTACTCGCGCAAAATCGTCGGGTCGAAACGATGGGCACCGATCATTGGGCAGCCTCCGAAGCGGCGCGGGCCGGCCGGTCAGTGCCGCGGCCCACGCAGGTGTAGTCGAAACCGGCTGCCCGCATGTCCTTGGGATCGTACACGTTGCGCAGGTCGACCAGCACCGGCGCCTTCAGCAGCTTCTTCATCCGGGCAACGTCCAGCCCCCGGAACTCGTTCCATTCCGTCACGATCGCGACCGCATCGGCGCCGTCCATCGCCTCATAGGCACTTGGCGCGTAGGTGATGCCGTCCATCAGCTTGCGGGCTTCATCCATGCCCTCGGGATCGTAGGCCCGCACCGCGGCCCCCGCAGCCTGCAGGGCCGGAATGATGGCGAGCGCCGGGCTGTCGCGCATGTCGTCGGTGTTGGGCTTGAAGGTAAGGCCCAGCACCGCGATGGTCTTGCCGCTTACCGACCCGCCGCAGGCGGCGACGATCCGATCGGCCATCGCCTTCTTGCGCCGGTCGTTCACGTCGACGACGGTCTCGATGATGCGCAGCGGCGCGCCGTAGTCCTGGGCGGTCTTGACCAGGGCAAGGGTGTCCTTGGGGAAGCACGAGCCGCCATAGCCCGGGCCCGGGTGCAAAAATTTGCGGCCGATCCGGCCGTCCAAACCGATGCCTCGGGCGACGTCGTGAACATCCGCCCCGACCCTCTCGCACAGATCGGCGATCTCGTTGATGAAGGTGATCTTGGTCGCCAGGAAGGTGTTCGCGGCGTACTTGATCATCTCGCTGGTCTCCAGCGAGGTGAACACGATCGGCGTCTCGATCAGGTAGAGCGGCCGGTATAACGCGCGCATGACCTCGCGGGCGCGCTCCGAGCTGGCGCCGATGACCACCCGATCCGGACGCATGAAGTCGTTGATCGCCGCGCCCTCACGCAGGAACTCGGGATTCGAGCAGACGTCGAACTCGGCGCCCGGCCGGCGCTCGCGGATGATCGCCTCGACCTCCCTGCCGGTGCCGACCGGCACTGTCGACTTGGTCACGATGACGGTGTAGTCGGTGACCGCGTCGGCGATCTCGCGGGCCGCCGCGTAGACGTAGGAGAGATCCGCGTGGCCGTCGCCGCGACGGCTGGGTGTCCCGACCGCAATGAAGACCGCGTCCGAGCCGGCGACCGCTTCCTTCAGGTCGGTGGTGAAGGACAGCCGGCCGGCCTTGACGTTGCCCTCGACGAGCTGATCGAGGCCCGGCTCGAAGATCGGCATCTCCCCGGCGCGCAGGCGCTGGATCTTGCCGGCATCCTTGTCGACGCAGCAGACGTCGACGCCGAACTCCGAGAAGCACGCGCCGGTCACCAGTCCGACATAGCCGGTGCCGATCATGGCGATGCGCATCAATGGTCTCCTTCGTCCCGCGGATTCTGGGTCAGACGTACGCCCTAAGGAACGCCGTGACGTCGTCCCGCATGTCGGGACGGTCCAGGGCGAACGCGATGTTGGCCTCGAGGAAGCCGACCTTGTTGCCGCAATCGAAACGCCGCCCCTCGAACAGGTAGCCGTTGAACGGCTGCAGCCCGAGCTGGCGCGCCAGCGCATCGGTCAGCTGAATTTCGCCGCCAGCCCCCTTCTCCATGCGTCCGAGATCCTCGAAGACCTTCGGCTGCAGGATGTAGCGGCCGATGACCGCGAGATTCGAGGGTGCCTCGGACGGCTTCGGCTTCTCGACCAGACCACGCACCTCGACCAGACGGTCCGTGATGTCACCCGGCTTGACGACGCCGTAGGACGCGGTCTGCTCCCGCGACACCTCCATCAGCGCAACCATGTTTCCGCCGACCTGGTTGTAGGCCTCAATCATCTGCTTGAGGCAGCCCTTCTCCGACAGGATCAGGTCATCGGCGAGCAGCACCGCAACCGGCTCCGAGCCGACGAAGTTGCGGCCGCACCAGACCGCGTGCCCGAGGCCGAGCGGCTCCTGCTGGCGGGTGAAGGCAAGCTGTCCGGGCGCCGGGATGGTTTCCTTCACCAGACGGAGGGCCTCGTCCTTGCCGCGCGCCGCCAGCATGTCCTGGAGCTCGTAGGCGTGGTCGAAATGGTCCTCGATGGCCGCCTTGCCGCGGCCCGTGATGAAGATCAACTCTTCGATCCCGGCCTCGCGCGCCTCGTCGACCGCATACTGAATCAGCGGCTTGTCGACGACCGTAAGCATCTCCTTCGGCATCGATTTCGTCGCCGGCAGGAAGCGGGTTCCAAGACCGCCTACCGGAAAGATCGCCTTACGAACGGGAACGGGCATGAAGTCCTCTCACGACGGCCGCCGGGACGGCGGAACGGGGCGGGTTATCGCCTGAACGCCGTGACCCACGCAACATCGCTCGCGTCACGGGCGGCCCAGGAGCACATCCTTGGCACGGTTGATCCGGGCAGCGAGCCAGGACGAACCGCCCCGATCGGGATGGTTGGCCATCATCAGGCGGCGGTGTGCCTCGCGGATATCCTCCTCCGTCGCGTCTTTCGACAATCCGAGGATCTCCAACGCCTGGGCGCGGCTCACGGTTCCGTCCTCGGCCGCCCGGCCGCCGCGGTCACCGCTCGGCGCTTCCCGTCCGGCGCCGTCGCCGTCCACTGCCTCGTCGGCCCGATCGAGCCAGGCCTCCAGCACCTGCACCGAGGGTGGATCGTCGCGGACCTCGTCGAGCAGCGACCGCCGTTCGTCCGCGTCGAGGCTCGACAGCATGCGCCCGGCCAGCCGGCCAGCCAGCACCTCGCCGTCAAGTGCGCCGGTATCGTGGTCCAATTGCATCGCCAGGTAGCGGGTACGAACCCCCGTGGATTGGCCCGGCGTCGGCCCGCGCGCGGCCTTGGCAGCGTTGCGGATGGCACTCATGACGGCGCCCCAGCGTACGATGAACGGCAGCAGGACCGGAGCCGCGTACAGGATCCACTCGAGCCGGCCACGCAGGACGATGAACAGGCCGATCCCGACGATCGCCGCCAGCGCGATCCAGCGGAACACCCGAAGGATCAGCTTCGGATCGGCTGACAACAGCCAGCGCCCCATAAGCGCAAGCCCGACCACGAGGGAGAGGCCGAGCACCAGATACTGCATAACTCAGCGCCTCATCTGGCTCGTCAGGAGCTTCACCGTGTCGCCGCGGCGTGTGCCGTAGTCCGCCAACGCCTTTCGGCCGCCGGCCGCGTAGACCGCCACAGCCGCCAGCAATTCTTTGAGCCGGTCAGCGCTTCCAGCGTCGAACGGGCAGTACGCGCCGCCGGTCAGGCGGGCGATCTGCCGGAACGCCCCGGCGACGATCGGATCGCCGCCTTCGTGGAACATGAAGGTCGGGACGCCGAGCACGCCGAGTTCGCCGGCCGCGTGGCAGACGGCGTCGATGTCCTCCTCGAAGGCGTCACCGACGAAGATCAGCGCATCGACCTTCTGCCGGCCGGTCTCACCCTTGGCGTGGTTCAGAACCTTGCGGATCTGGGTCTGGCCGCCGAGGCAGTCGACCCCCGTCATCACCCGGCCGAGGTTGTCCGGGTCGGAGTGCCACTTCGAACTCTTGCACTCGCCGAACCCCCGGTAGAACACCAGTTGCACGTCGAGTCCGCCGAGCGATGCCGTCTCGTGGAACATCTCGGACTGGATGTGGCAGGCGCGATCCCAGGTCGGGCGACGGCTGGCGGTGGCGTCGAGCGCGAAGATCAGACGGCCGCGCCGGCCACCGGCGGCAACGCTGGGCTTCGACCGCACCGCGTCGAGGAAGGCATCGACCTCTGAGCGGCTCGACACCGCCCGGCCCGCTTGCTCCGCCGGCATCCGATCTCGTTGTGTCGACATGGTGATCCGTGGTGGCGTTCGATAAGGGTAAGATTGGGTCCATGATGCGGTGTTCCAACCGGCTGGGTCCAGTTGCATGACCTTCACCGTTCGATCGATTCGGACCGAGGACGCTTCCGACCTGGCCCGGATGGCGGCGGCGCTGTCCGCCCACGAGGGTGCCGGACCGCCGCCGTTCGACGCCGACACCGTCCGGCGCTGGGGCTTTGGGCCCGATCGGCGCTTTGACGGGGTGGTCGCCATCGTCGCGCACCGCACGGTCGGCTATGCCCTGTTCCACGATGGCTTCCACGTCGGGCGCGGTGCGCCGGGGCTGGTCCTGATGGATATCTACACCGAATCGTCAGAGCGGCTGCGCGGTATCGGAAGGGCGCTCATGCAGGCGGTGTCAGCCGCCGCGCGGCAGCGTGGCGGCAACTGGGTGGCGTGGCAGGCGCACCCCGGTAACGTCGACGCCCTGGCCTTCTACAGGGCGGTCGGCGGGCACCGCTACCGGGCCGCCGACTTCGAACTGCTGGTAGGCGACTGAGGAGCCTCACACGCGGCGTGGCTCCCGCTCGGGCAACTGCAGGGAATTGATCAGCGCGCGCACTTCCTGACGGGCGGCAACATGCGACATCCGCGGCTTCGCACCAGTCTCGCGCGGCTTCTGCTCGAACACGTCCAGCATGGTCAGCCCCTGCAGGAAAAGTTCCCGGAAGATCACCCGCTCGCTGAACCCCGGCGCCAGCCGAAACCCGATGCGCCTGGCCAGCTTGTCGAGGACGTCGCCCATCTCGCGCTTGTTGTTGGCCTCGATGTTCGACAGTCGATTGCGCATCACCACCCAGTCGATCGATCCGCCGTCGCGCTTGGCGCGCGTCTTGCGCTGTTCCCACACCATCTCGGCGTAAACGCTCGGGCGCAGGATCGTGCCGGTCCGCCCGTCGACATGGGCGACAACGTCGAGGTCGATGAAGCTGTCGTTGACCGGCGTGACCAACGTGTCGGCGTAGGAGTGGGCGAGCCGCGCTAGATAGCTGTCGGTCCCGGCACAATCGACCACCAGATAATCGGACTCCCTGGACAGCTTGCCGACGATCGCTTCGAACCGCGCTCGATCCTCCTGCATCGCCGCCTCACGGCTGACGTTCTCCGACGGCGCCAGGAAGAAATGCCGGGGCATCGGCAGCGGGGTGCCGCTCTGCAGAGTGGTGGCCCGGTTCGAGAGATAGCGCGTCAGGGTCCACTGCCGGGCGTCGAGATCGATGGTTCCGACCTTGTAGCCGAGCCGGAGGAGGGCGACGATCAGATGCATCGACGTCGTCGACTTGCCCGACCCGCCCTTTTCGCACCCCACCACGATGACGTGGGCGGGCGCCGGCGCAACGGACGGCGCCCCGGATGCACGATCTTCGGCTAGGTCTGCCACACGCTTCGTTCCCGACTGTTGACCCTATCACTCGATACAAGCACCCACCGACGGGTTCAAGGGCCCCTACCACCCGATCAACCCGATGCCACACTCCTCCGGTCGGACAGAACCCGGTCCTCCGTCCGGACTCGCCAAGCGAGCACGGCCGCGTTGGCGACACCGAAACCAAGCGCGATCCACGGCAGCCCGAACGCCAGCGCAAGCGCAGGGATCTCCACCAGCACCACCACGTAGTTGGGGTGCTGGAGCCACCGGTACGGTCCGCGCCGGACCAGCGGTTGACCTGGCAGGGTTATGATCCGGGTGGTCCAGAAGCGCCCCAGGCTCACGAGGATCCAGACCCGTGCCGCCTGGAGCACCAGGAAGACCACCAGCCACCCGCCGTCGACCGGGCCCGGTGCGGCGACCGCCAGCGTCGCCAGCCAGGCGGCGTGCAGCGCGACGATGACCGGGTAGTGGGCGCGCCCGTGCTCGACGCCGCCGGCTGCCAGCAGCCGGACGGTGTTGCGGTGCGCCAATGCCAGTTCGCCGAGGCGCTGGACGACGACCAGAAGGATCACGAGGCGGGCGGCATCCCATGACATGTCCTCAGAGCTCCAGCAGATTGGCGGCGGCCGTGAAGCCTGGACCGAGCGCCAACATCAGATGCCGACCGCGACCGCCGCGGTCCAGAATCCGCCGCAGCACCATCAGCACCCCCGCCGCCGAGGCGTTGCCATACGCCGCCAGGACCGCCCGGCTGTCGTCCAGCGCGTCCGGCGAAAGGTCCAGCGAGGCGGCGACGGCGTCGAGCACCTTGGGGCCGCCCGGATGCACCACCCAGCCATCGAGATCGCCCGGCCCCAGCCCACGGGTATCCAGGAAGCGCTGGACCACCGGCCGCAGTCGATCGGCGAGGAAGGCCGGCAGGTCGCGCCGCAGTTCCAGGCCGAAACCGCCGTCATCGACGCGCCATCCCATGACGTCGAGGGAGTCCGGCCAGGTATGCTCCACGCTGTCCCCGACCTTGGGCGCCCGCCCGTCATCGAGCCGCAGGACGCCTGCCGCGGCACCGTCGCCGAACAGCGCGCTGCCGACGACGTTCACCGGCTCCGGATCGTGGCGGAACGCCAGGCTGCACAACTCGACGACCAGCAGCAGGACAACGGCCCCGGGTCGGGAGCGGGCCAGGTCGGCGGCGCGCGCCACACCGATGACTCCGCCCGCGCACCCCCATCCGAACACCGGTGTCCGGCCCACATCGGGGCGCAGGCCGAGCGGGGCAATCAGCCGGGCATCGAGGCTGGGGGCAGCGAACCCGGTGGTGGAGACACACAGCACCTGGTCGACGTCCCGCGCCTCCAGCCCGGCGCGGGAGATGGCGCGTGCGCCGACCTCGCGAAGCAGCGCGGTGGCGGTTTCCGTGAATGCCGCCGCCCGGTCCGACCAGCCGTGGCCTGCTCCGTACCAGTCGAGCGGCCGTGCCAGCCAGCGCTGCGCCACCGTGCTGGTCTCGAACACCCGGTCGAGGGCGCCGTAGCCCGGCAGCGCCCCGGCGTATACGGAGCGAGCGAAGGCTTGGGCTTCGGCGCGGGTGACGCGGTGGGGTGGAACCGCCGTCTCGACCGCGAGCAGACTGACCGGGTTCATGGGACCGAGGATGGCGCACTCCATGGCTGTGGCGATCGCGTTGCCGGAACCGTCCCCCCCGCAACCCGAGCGTCGCCTGATCGCTCAAGAACGCAAGCCCGCCCCTGGTTCCCCCGCCGACGCAATCCGCCGATGGGTCAGAACGATCGCGGCAGTCCCAGCACGTGCTCGGCGATGTACGACAGGATCAGGTTCGTCGACACCGGGGCGATCTGATAGAGCCTGGCCTCGCGGAACTTCCGTTCGACATCGTACTCCTCGGCGAACGCGAAGCCGCCATGCGCCTGCATGCAGGTCTCGGCGGCGTGCCAGGCGGCGTCGGCCGCCAGCATCTTCGCCATGTTGGCTTCCGGGCCGCACGGCTGTCCGGCCTCGAACAGGCGGACGCCCTTCTCGGCCATGAGCGCCGCCGCCTCGGTCTCGGCGTAGGCCCGCGCGATCGGAAACTGGACGCCCTGGTTTTGGCCGATCGGCCGGCCGAACACTTCGCGCGACTTGGCGTAGTCGGTGGCGGTGCGGATGAACCAACGGGCGTCGCCGAGGCTCTCGTGCGAAATCAGCAGCCGCTCGGCGTTCATGCCGTCGATGATGTACCGGAAGCCCTTGCCCTCCTCGCCGATCAGGTTCTCCGCCGGCACTTCGAGGTCGTCGAAGAACACCTCGGTGGTGGAGTGGTTCACCATGGTGCGGATCGGCCGGATGGTGAGGCCGTTGCCGACGGCCTCGCGCATGTCGACGACGAACACCGACAGGCCATCAGTGCGCTTGACGACCTGGTCCTTCGGCGTGGTCCTGGCCAGCAGCAACATCAGGTCGGAGTGCTCGGCCCGCGAGGTCCAGATCTTCTGCCCGTTGATGACATAGCGGTCGTTGCCCTCCTTGCGGGCGGTGGTGCGCAGCGACAGGGTGTCGGTGCCGCTGGTCGGCTCGGTGACACCGAAGGCCTGCAGGCGCAGGGTTCCGGCGGCGATGCCGGGCAGCCACTGGCGCTTCTGCGCTTCGGACCCGTGCCGCAGCAAGGTGCCCATGATGTACATCTGGGCGTGGCAGGCGGCGCCGTTGCAGCCGTTCTTGTGGATCTCCTCGAGAATGGCGCCGGCAGCCCGGATTCCGAGGCCGCTGCCGCCGTACTCCTCCGGAATCAGCACGGCCAGATATCCGGCCTCGGTCAGCGCCTGCACGAACTCGGTCGGATAGGCCCGCTCGCGATCCTTCTCCCGCCAGTAAGGTCCCGGGAAGCGCGCGCACAGATCCCGGACCGCCGCCCGGATATCGTCGATCACGTCGTCGGGGGTCGTGGTTGACGGCACGTCCGCTGCTGTCGCCATTGCCAGGGCACTCCTCACGATCATGGTTCACATCAAATAGACGCGACGGGGTCGGAGGTCGAGGCCGGTGAACCGAGGAACGGGCGACGACACTTTTTCCGTGCAAATTAATTTTTTCAACAGTACCATTCATTTATCAGCGGCGTGTCCCCGCACGCCGACATCCTCCGTCCCATCGCGGACCAGACTCGGAGCCGAGGAATGCCCTCCTCGGCTCCTCTTGTTTTGCGGCGCAGCGCTCGACCGGGCCTCCCAAGGGTTCACACGAGCCAGCGTGTCGGGTAACTCTGTCGTATACCTGAGATGAATTCGGGGGTGTGGTCTTCAGCGTCATCGCTCGGCCGCTGCTCGTTGGAGCGCGTGATCGGCGGTTACGGATGTTCCCGCCCCGATCGAGCATGATCCTGGTCGTGCGGCGGTCCGGGCGGACGGATTCCGTCATGCGGACGGCCGGGTGTCCTGCGGGCTGCTCGCGCCAAGACCGGATCGGAGCGAGGTAGGGGTGTCCAGGCAGGATACGGCGTACTATCGCTGGCGACCGGGTTTGACCTGGTTGGCGCATCTGTTCAAGGCGATTGCCAAGCAGCACCATCGCGCGATGCTGCCGGTCTTGCGCCGGCTGATTCCAACCGACGGGGTCGTGCTCGACGTCGGCGCGCATGCGGGGCAGTTCACCAAGCTCTTCGCCGGCATCGCCCGCGACGGACAGGTGATTGCCGTCGAACCGGGGGCGTACGCGCGGTCCATTCTGCGTCCAGCCCTCGCGCTGAACCGGGTGCGCAACGTCGTGACCGTCCCGGTCGGGTTGTCCGACCGCTCCGGCGTCAGCATCCTTTCCGTCCCGATCAAGCGCAGAGGCAGCCGACGGTCGTCGCGCCCGACTGTCCAAACGCTTCACAAGCGTCTACGCTGACGCTCGAAGCTGCTTCGGCGCAAGCCCCTGGCCGCTCGGGTGGCCGCAATGGTCGGATCGGGTTTCGTGGTCGACGTCGGTTGCGGCGACGGATCAAGAACACCAAGTCTCCGACGCCGATCGCAAACCTTGTGCCCCCATCAGCGTCGGCTGCGGACGAGCCGATTGTTCTCCGCGACGGCCTCCCGAACGCCGCGTTCGACATCGTTCGCCAAATCAGCTCTGCCCAAATCAGCCCTGCCATAGATTCCTTCCATTTCGCCCGCGGCTGGGCAGGGAACGGTGCGTCGGTAACGTCGGCGTGACCGCCCAGGCGGGTTTGGACATGAGCGGCGCCGGTGTTGCGCGCGCTCTCGATTGGTTCGCGAGACCTTCGGTCTTCGCGATCACCGTGATCGCCTACTACGCGGTCGCATCCGCGATCAGGACGCTGGTTCTCTCCTGAACCTCCGGAGACGAAGCGCAGCTCATGTTGTACGGGCAGGTGCTCGCTCTCGGCTACGATCTGGTGAATCTCCCGATCAAGGGCTGGCTGGGGGCGCTTGCGGATCGGATCATCGGGCCCGGTATCGGCGTTGCGCTCCTGGTTCGCTATGGGTTGCTCGCCGCGTTCTTCGCGATCACGCACGCCGTCGCCCGTGAAGCGCTCCAGGACCGTCGACTGGCGTTGGCGGCCGCGATCGCGCCGGTCGGTTTCTTCTTCATAGGCTGGGAGAGCCTCCGGAACTTTGCCGACACGCTGGTGATGATCGTCGCGCTGATGGCCACGATCGGTGTGCTTTTGCGGCTGGTTCGCACGCCCACCGTTCGCTGGTATCTCCTGCTCTGGCTGGTGATGTCGGTGGGTCTTCTGGCGAAGTACTCCTATCCGCCCGCCTTGGCCGCGTTGGTTCTCGCCGCCGTCGCGACACCGGCGCTTCGGTCCGTGGTCCTCGACCGTCGGTTCGCCATGGCCTTCGCGGGCGCGGTGGTCGCTGCGTCTCCCGCCTATGTCTGGGCGCTGGGGCACTACGAGGCCCTCCAGAAAATGGTCGCGGCCCGGCTCGTCGAGGAAGCCGGCAGCACCCTCGACGATCCCTGGCACGTCGGCAGCGTGTTCACCGCCCTGGACGCGGCGATCGGCTTCGTCCTTCCCTTGCTGCCGCTGTTTCTTGTCGTCTTCGGCGTCGACTACATCAGACGCTGGGCGGTCCGCGACCGGCCGGCGGCCCCTGTCGTCGCCCGCTGGCTTGGGCTTTACTTGGCGATTCTGCTGGTCGCAAGCACCGTCATCGGCGCGGTCGCCGGGCTGGAACGGATCCGCGAACACTACATGTTCGTGCTCGTCCCGCTGCCGCTCTGGCTCTGCGCGATCCTACCGGCCAACGTCATATCGGTGCGAGTCGCAAGCTTCGTGGCCATCAATGCCGCGTTGGCTGTCGTCGCCTGGGCGCGCTCATCGGTCAGATCTCCCAGGCCGCCGATTGCGGGAAATGCAGGCTGCTCATGCCCTGGCGGGACTACGCCGCCCAGTTGCAGGACAAGGGTTTCGGTCGGGGAACGATCATCAGTTTCGATTCCCCGTACGCCGACATCAGCGTGAACCTGCGCCGCTTCATGCCCGAGACGACGGTCTGGAGCACAAAGCGGCCTTACGTCATGGCTTCACCGCCGACCATCTCGGACGGACGCCTGGTCGTTTGGAACGACACCCACGAACCGCGGGTGCTCGACTCGCTCCGTCAAACCGCTGTGCCGCGGCTCGGCATCCCTCTGGCGCCCGACGTGCCAGTCGGGAGGCTGGAAGGAACCCTCGTTTGGTCGGACCAACCCGCCACCGTGATCGGATACGCCCTTGTCAGTCCAGGACAAGGCGATTGTCCCTGAACACTGATGCTGCCCGCCCAACCGTAAACCTGACGCTAGACCGAAAATGACAGACGCCCACACCGACGAGCATGACCGTCTCCAGGCATGCCTCGGCACGATCCGGAACAATCTCGAAGCCATCGATGCGCGGCTTGGCTCCTACGCCCGGGACATCAAGGATCGCAACGCCTCCATGTGGGAAGCCCGCCGTGACATGGATCACATCGAAAAGATCGCGGTGCGCCAGACCATAGAACAGACCGCCCAATCAGCGGAGAACCTTAGCGCGCGTCATCAAAAGCTGCTGAAGCTTCAGCGATCACCCTACTTCGGGCGTTTCGACTTCACGCGTCGCGACAGCGATGAAGCCACTGCCATCTATGTCGGCGTGCACGACTTCCGGGATGAGGCCTCGGGGAGAACGTACGTCCACGACTGGCGCGCACCAATTTCCTCAGTCTTCTACGACTACGAGCCGGGGCCGGCTCGATACTTGGCGCCGTCCGGCGAAGTGCACGGTCGGCTCGAGCTGAAGCGCCAGTTCCGCATCCGCGAAGGCCGCATGGAACTGATGCTGGAATTCGGCCTGAACATCGTCGACGACGTGCTGCAGGACGAGTTGAACCGCTCGTCCGACGAGGGGATGAAGCACATCGTCGCTACGATCCAGCGCGACCAGAACGCGATCATCCGGGACTCCGACGCCCACACCCTCGTCATACAAGGTGTCGCCGGCTCGGGCAAGACGTCGATCGCGCTCCATCGCATCGCCTTCCTGCTGTACCGTTTCAAGGACACGCTGCGGTCAGAGGACATCCTGATCATCTCGCCGAACCTGTGTTTGCCGACTACATCGGCAACGTGCTTCCGAACTCGGCGAGGGGCAGGTTGCGGAAATCGGCATGGAGACGCTGGCCGAGGAACTGCTGGAGGGGAAATACCGGTTCCAGACATTCGCCGAACAGATCTCGGCGCTTCTCGAAACCAACGATGAGGCTTTGCGGGCCCGTATCGCCGCCAAGGCTTCGCTCGATCTGTTGGATCGAATCGACGGCTATGTCGAGCACCTCGAGGCGGCCTCCTTCGCCGCAACCGAGTGGCGTGTCGGCCGGCGCATCGTGCCGGCGTGGTTCTTCGAGGAGAGTTGGCGAAGGCATCGCGGACTGCCCTTCACCGAGCGCGTGGCGCGGGTGGTCGAGGCGACCGAGCACCAGATCGGGATCCACTACAACCACGACCTGCGAACCGACGAGCGCCGGCTACTGCGCGAGGCGGTCCGAGGCATGGCGCGGCGAACGACGCCGCGAGCCGCGTACAAGAAACTGTTCGAGTGGATGGAGCGACCGGAGTTGTTCCGGCCGACCGCCGGCAGGCTCGAATACGCGGACGTGTTTCCGTTGATCTATCTCAGGATGCGGCTGGAAGGCGTCGAGAACCCGCGCAAGGACGTCAAGCACCTGCTGGTCGACGAGATGCAGGACTACACGCCGGTCCAGTACGCCGTTCTCGGCAAGCTGTTCGCCTGCCGCAAGACGGTGCTCGGCGACGCTTCGCAGTCGGTCAACCCCTACGGTGCCTCGAGCGCCGAGCAGATCCAGCGGGTGCTGCGGCCGGCAACCGGCGTGACATTGACCAAGAGCTACCGTTCGACTTGGGAGATCATGCAATTCGCCCTGGCGATCTCGCCGAATGCCGAACTCGTGGCCATGAAACGGCACGGCGAACCGCCTCGGGTGCTTCGCTGCGAGCGCCCGAGCGACGTTCGCGACCGCATCGTCGGCCAGATCGAGGACTTCAGCTCGTCTTCGCATAGGAGTCTGGCGATCATCGCAAAGACTCAGAAACAGGCCGCCAAGCTGCATGGGCTGCTGGCGCAGGCGGGCGCCGAAGCGCGCCTGCTCGACGCCGACAGCGCCGGCTTCTCGACCGGGGTGATTGTCTGTACGGCGCATCTGGCCAAGGGACTGGAGTTCGACCGCGTCGTTGTCGCGGATGCCAGTACCCGGAACTACCACACGGAGCTGGACCGGCGACTCCTGTACGTGGCCTGCACCCGGGCCATGCACAGGCTGACCCTGGTCGCCGTCGGCGAGGTGTCGGGTTTTCTGCCCGCCCCGCCTTCTGCAGGCCGGGAACAGGAATGAGCACCCGGCACTGCGTCACACCCCGGCACTGCGTCACAGCTGAGCAGGAGAACATGATGCCGAACGACGAGATCAAAGTTGGCCAGATCTACGCCGACGTGCAGCCACCGCGCCGCCAATGGCGGGTCATCACGGACAAGGATGGCCAGCACATGCTGCAGCGCACAGACAAACCGGGCGTGAGCCGGTTCCCCGATGCGAAGTCGCTACTCCACCGTACTCAGTATGAAAAAGTAACGGAATAGGCTGCCTAATCTGGCCGTGACAAGCGATCCCGGAGCCACGGCAGCGCTCGCCAGCACCTTATCGTTCCAATCGTCGTAAGAATTATTATGTTGCGCTGCAGCATGAAATTCGCCTATTAACGCGTAGTTCGCTTGGACCCGGTGTGAGACCGGGTGGCTCCGCCGGCCGCCAATCCGCCGGACAATTTTTCGGACCTCCAGCAGTGGACGCGCCTTCGGTGCGGCGCGTCCCTGCCTTCCGTCGAACCTGGACGATTTATGATCAAACTCACCGCCTATCGAAACCAATGGTTCGGCAACATCCGGGGCGACGTGCTCGCCGGGCTGGTCGTATCGCTGGCGCTCATCCCCGAGGCCATCGCCTTTTCGATCATCGCCGGGGTCGATCCCAAGATCGGGCTCTACGCCTCGTTCTCGATCGCGGTGCTGATTGCGTTCACGGGGGGCCGGCCTGGAATGATCTCGGCGGCAACCGCCGCCACGGCGGTGCTGATGGTCACGCTGGTTCGCGACCACGGGCTGGAGTACCTGCTGGCGGCTACCATTCTTGCCGGACTGCTGCAGATCGTCGCGGGCTTCGCGCGCCTCGGCTACCTGATGCGGTTCGTGTCGCGTTCGGTGATGACCGGGTTCGTCAACGCGCTCGCCATCCTCATTTTCCTGGCGCAGATCCCGGAACTGGTCGGGGTGCCGATATTGACCTACGCCATGGTCGCCGCCGGACTCGGGATCATCTACCTGCTCCCACTCGTGACCAAGGCAGTGCCGTCGCCTCTGGTCTGCATCGTCGTTCTGACCGCGGCGGCGATCGGCTTCGGACTTGATTTGCGCACCGTGGGCGACATGGGCGAATTGCCGTCGACCCTGCCGGTGTTCCTGCTGCCGGACATCCCGCTCACCCTCGACACCTTGCTGATCATTCTGCCGTATTCGGCGGCGGTGGCGGCCGTCGGTTTGCTGGAATCGTTGATGACGGCGTCGATCGTCGACGACCTGACCGACACGCCAAGCGACAAGAACCGCGAGTGCATCGGCCAGGGTATCGCCAACACCGCGACCGGCTTCATCGGCGGGATGGCGGGCTGCGCGATGATCGGGCAGTCGATCATCAACGTGAAGTCGGGCGGCCGCGGCCGCCTCTCAGCGTTTTCCGCCGGCGTGTTCCTGCTGTTCATGATCGTGGTCCTTGGTGACTGGGTGAAGCAGATCCCGATGGCCGCGCTGGTCGCCATCATGCTCATGGTGTCGATCGGCACCTTCAGCTGGTCATCCATTCGAAACCTGAAGGATCACCCGCGCAGTTCGTCGATCGTGATGCTGGCAACCGTCATCTGCGTGGTGGCGACTCACAACCTGGCGATCGGGGTGCTGGTGGGCGTGCTGCTGTCGGGCATCTTCTTCGCCTGGAAGATCGCGCAGATCTTCCGCGTCACCTCGACACTTTCCGAGAACGGCACGTCGCGCTCCTATCTGGTCGAGGGACAGGTGTTCTTCGCGTCCGCTGACGCTTTCACCGCGGCCTTCGATTTCAAGGAGGCGTTGGAAATGGTGACGATCGACGTCAGCCACGCGCACATCTGGGACATTTCCAGCGTCGCCGCCCTCGACATGATCGTGCTCAAGTTCCGACGCGAGGGTGCGGAGGTGGTGATCGTCGGCATGAACGAGGCGACGGAGACGATCATCGACCGGCTCGCCATCCACGACAAGCCAGGGGCGCTGGAGCGCCTTATGGGTCACTGAGCCTTCAGGGGTTTACGTCGGTACCTGACGGACGCAGGCTGGACTGACAGCGCCACCGGCGACGCCGGGACCAACGAGGTGCCCAGAAGGACAAGCCGGGCACCGGGGAGGAACGACACTTGACCAAGCTCATCGCGCTCGTCGACGGCTCGATCTATTCGCGCAGCGTGTGCGACCATGCGGCCTGGATCGCGCGCCGGACCGGCTCAACCGTGGAGCTTCTGCATGTCCTCGGGCGGCGGGAGACCGGCAGCGCCCCCGCGGACCTCAGCGGCAGCATCTCGCTCGGGGCACGGTCCTCGCTTCTGGAAGAGTTGAGCGCGCATGACGAGCAGCGCGCCAAGCTGGCGCAAAAACGCGGGCGCGCCATCCTGGACGACGCCAAGACGGTGCTGGAAGGTGCCGGCGTCGGCGAGGTCACGACACGCCTGCGTTTCGGCGACATCGTGGAGACCGCCGCCGAGTTCGAGACCGCCGCCGACATGGTCGTGATCGGCAAGCGCGGCGAGGCCGCCGACTTCGCGAAACTGCATCTCGGATCGAACCTGGAACGCATCGTCCGCTCGACCCACAAGCCGGTGTTCGTCGCCTCGCGGGCTTTCAACCCGATCGACCGGTTCCTGATCGCCTACGACGGCGGCACCAGCAGCATGAAGGCCGTCGACTTCGTAGTGCGGAGCCGGCTGTTCGAAGGATTGGCCTGCCGGCTGTTGACGGTCGCCCCCGACACCCCGGAGAGCCGGCGGCGACTCGACGACGCCCAGGCCATCCTAAGGGCGGGCGGTTACCAGGTCGACGCGGCGGTCGTACCGGGACAGCCGGACGCGGTGATTGCGCGGATCGTGGAAGAAGAGGGCATCGACCTTCTGGTCATGGGCGCCTACGGCCACTCGCGGATCCGCAACCTGATCATCGGCTCCACCACGTCGGAGATGATCCGCGGCTGCAAGATCCCGGTGGCACTGTTCCGTTAAAGTCAGCCGCCGCCACGCCGTTTGCCCAGGCGATTCGGGCGCCACTTTCCGTTTGCCGTGTGCCGGACCATAGTAGCCTCGCCGCGGTCTGACCCTCGATCGTGATGCGCGCCTCCCGCCGTCGTTGCTCCGGCACTCGGCCGGATCCCGGCGTCTTCGAGTGCGGCTTCCTGCTCGAGACGCCCGACCTCGCTCATGACCCGATCGGCGTCCACGGCCAGGAGTTGTTCAGCATCCCCACCGAGCATATCGACGCGGTTGCGGGTCCGTGCGTCGAGACGACCGCCAAACTCAGTGGCGGAGGCCTTGTCGGGCACCCTTCCCCATCGGGCAGCCACATAGCGTTGAACGAGATCCGCCAACGCCAGAGAGTCTGGTTCGGTCATGGCTGCCTCGCGTCCCGTTCCGGCGCGCTCGGCGTCGCCGCGGGGCCGGCGCCCTGATCCGGGTGACTCGGTTGGCCAAGAGCCGCGACAACCTGCGGGCGGAGACGCAGGCGGAAAGGCGCACCTTCCTCGGAGGCCTCGATGAACGCAAAGCTCTGGATCGGTGCGGAGAAGCGGTCGGCGTCCGGATGCTTCGGCGCGAAACCAAGTATCAAGGCCAGCTTACGCCCGAGGCGCCCGTATTCCTGGATCACCGTTTCGCCGTCACCGACACCGAACCGAGTTAGATCCCGTATGGTGGCCACGGCATCCGCGTGTCTCGAGTGAGCGTTGAGGATCGAGAACACTCGAGCCGGCAGTTCAGCCTCCAGAGCGGTCAACGCCTCACGATACTCGTGGTCGGTTGGAATCGCATCGGTCCGCTCCCGCTGAAGGGCTGTTCGATGATCGTCGAGGGTCCGCTTCATCGCCTCGACGGCGCCTTCTACGGTGTCTGCCTCGACTTCATCGAACCGGCGCCTGCCGAGATAGGCGAAGGCGCGGCACGACCCGTTCAACCGGCCGGCGACGATCCGGTAGTGGTGGTGCGGAGTGTCGACCCGACCGTCGGTCGAGGCTCTGGGCTTGCTGTTCGAAGCCAATGCTCTGGATCCTCCTCTATGCAACGGGCACACAGACGCTCGGCGCAAAGATCACGCTCACTCCGAGGATCAAGTCCCGTCCCTCAACCTGTCGAAAGTCGCCGTCGTCAGGGTCGATTCCGCCGTGCGGCCTTTGAGGTGATTCGCTGCCGCATCCGGTCCATTTCTCTCAAAAGTTCCTCCTCCGGCACGTCCCTGAAAGTCGGTGCCAGGCGCCGGATCTCCTCGGGGCCGGCGTCGGGCCGGGTGATGAGAACCCGTTCAAGCAGGTTCTCCCGATCCAGCCCGGTCGGGCGCCGCGCATCCGTGTCTCGCGTGATCATCGTGCGTCTCGCTTTCGTTGAGGCGTCGGTACAGCCTGCGATCCCGGAGTGCCGCCAAGGCAATCGTGATGACGCGCGTTCGGTCGCCCGTCGCCTCCATCCGCGCATGCGGATTGCCGGCGTGGTCCTCGCTCAACCCGACCACCAGCCACGCACCGGAGCCGCCGGTTCGACAATAACGCTGACCGGTTTCGACCGGCGGATGAGCGCGCAATCGCGGCATCGCCGACAACCTTCAAGCCGCTGCCACGGCCAGCGTCGCTCGCCGCAAGACTGCCGGCATGAGACACGCCGGATGGCAAGTGCGGGCATCGATCTCAAGACTGAAGTCCTTAGCGGTCATCCGTTCCTCCTCATGACTTCGCTCAATGCCCCTGGCTCGCCTGAAGTTGAGCGTCCGCCAGCCGAAGGGCTCGCCGTGCGTCGTCGGTATCGAGTAGGGCCCCAAGTCGGGGGGGGGGGGCTGTAACAGCCGGTTGTTGCAGCAGAAGACGGGCGCGCTCGGCTCGCCGCCCGGAGCCGTCCGAACGGCCTGCGGCTCCGGCCGCTGGCGGCCCTGTTGCTCAGTCGAACCCTTCGGTGCCTGCGCCTGTCCGGTTCTTCCAGTCGGCACGACCATGAACTCGACTCTCCATGTCAGCACGCCCTCGCTGACACGCGCGGAGCAGGCGGATCAACCGGAACGGTTCTCCTGCCGGGCGAGACCGGTACATCCCCACAGCCAGCCGATAGGACGAACGGCGAACCGTCCGCCAGATCAAGCCGACGCCGGGTGTCCAGGGCTCTTTCGCCGACGAACGCCGCAACGCACATGCCAGATCGGCTAAACAGGGGCTTTCCCGCCTCTCCTTGATATCGAGGAGGTTAGTGCCGCGTGCCGTGGAGCCGGACGGCGGCATTAGAGAAAGCACTGCTACCAAGGTTCATATAACAGCGACGGCGTGAACTTTGTAGACCGCATTCGTTCGGATCGATTGAGCCACATGCCACTCCTCCGCCGTCGCCTCGCCACAGCAACGCGCGCCAGTGGGGGGCGGCGGGTCCGGTCCGATCCGCTCACTTGCGTCCTAAACCTGCGTCAACCGGTACAGGCGCGACACTAGCAGCTTCAGCCAGAGCGAGGCCAGCAGAGTGTAGCCGAGCATGGCGAGGAACTGATCCTCGAGCCGGACCCCGGGATCGATCAGGACGCCCAGCAAGCCGGAGGCCAGTGCCGACGCCAGGACCTGGGTGGCGAAGGCGACCGAGCGGATCGCGCCCAGGTGGCGTGTGCCGAACAGGTGGGCCCAAAGTGTCCCGATCAGCGTCGACGCGCTGCCATTGGTGATGGCGCCCAGCATGATGAAGGCCGGCACCGGCCATACCGATGCGGAAATATGAAAACCGTCACGGACCCAGCCATGGGCAGCAGGAAGAGGGGGAGCAGCCTGCGGACGTCGAACCGGTCAACGAGCCAGCCGGTCAGAAGGGCTGCCAGCACGCTCACCCCCGCATAGGCCGGGAACCAGGCCGCGAACCAGGCGAGTGTCCAACACTGACTTCCACCAGATGGACCTGGTGGAAGAAGATGCCCGACATCACGAACGACGGGGCAGCGATCCCCGTCAGGACGGCGAAGAACTCCGGGAGCCTCAGGACCTCCTCGCGCGCGTCCATTGGCGTTGCGGGCTCGCGCCAGCCGCGTCGGCCGCCGCGTCGGGCCGGCTTTCGTGCGCCGGCTCGAGACGCAGGAAATACAGGACGAGCGGAACCGCCACGACGCAGAGCGCCGCGGCGGCGCGCGAACCATCGGCCGACCCCGGTGATCGCCAGATGGCCGAGTGCGCCCTGTCCGAACTGGCGCAACCCGAACAGGATCGGCAGCAGCAGCCAAGCGGAGGGAACGGCTGCCATTGCGACACAGGTTGCCGCCAGGCAGAGCAGCACGATGATCGCGAGTGGGCGGATCCCGAACCTGTCGGCCAGTTTCCCGACCCATACATGGACCACCGCGCTGCCGATGGTCCCAAACGTCGCATCGACGGCCGCGCTCAAGCGCGCCCCATCCAGCAAAAGCCGGCCAGCGGGTTGTTCAGGCCTTCGGCTTCTCGAACACCGCCATCGCCAGGCCGACCCTGGCCTCTATCACCGCGCGCCGCAGGTTGCGCTGCTTGAGCGCGGCGTCAGGCCCCATCAACAGATCGCCTGCCTGCAGCGGCACAGGCTCGCCCGCGGCCTTGCGCGCCGCCGCCTCCTCCTGCTGACGCAGCATGTGGTTGCGCGAGACGTTGGTCATGTCCTTGTACACCCGGGTGGTGAACCCGACCTCCTCGGCAATGGCCCGCATCTCGGTCGGCGAGACCAGGAAACTGTGGGTCACGCTGAGGGCCCACGGCATCGGGTATTCCGGCTGCGGCGCCACGCCCGCAACGATGTCGTAGAACCCGAACCTGCCTCCCGGCTTCAGGACCCGCAGCGCCTCGCGGTACAGGCTGCGCTTGCGATCGACGTTCATCGATGCGTGGATCGTGACCACCCGGTCGAACGACGCGTCCTGGAACGGCGGGTCGGTGGCGTCGCCCTCGACCACGGCGATCCGTTCCGAGAGCCCGACCAGGGCGTTCAGGGCCCGGTTGGTCTCGCACAGCGCCGGTGTCAGGTCGAGAGCGGTAACCTCGGCGCCGAACCTGTCGGCGAGCACGCGGGCCGGCCCACCGATCCCGGCCCCGAGGTCGAGCACGGTCATGCCCGCCGCGATGCCGAGCGCCTCGAACAGTTCGACGGCCGCCTCATGCCCTCGCACGTGCATCTGGTCGAGGGCCGCCAGGTGCTTGAGCGCAATAGCGCCCCGCTCGATGCCGTGCTCGGCGAGGCGAGCGATCAGCGCCTCGGCCAGCGACGACCGCTGGTAATGCGCGGTTATCTCGTCACGACCCGCCATCGTCAGCCCCAAAGCGCGGGTTCGGCCGGATGCACGACGCTTCCGACATAACGCATCCCCGGCTCGCGATCCCTGGCCAGCAGCAGCGGCGCGTCCAGGTCGACAAGTCCGACGCCCTGAGCCACCAGCATCGCGGGCGCCATGCCGAGCGAGGTCCCGATCATGCACCCGACCATGATCCCGAAGCCGAGCCGCTCGGCCTCGGCGCGCAGCCTCAGGGCTTCGGTCAGCCCTCCGGTCTTGTCGAGCTTGATGTTGACGGTGTCGTACTTGCCGGCCAGGGCCGCCAGGGTGGCGGTGTCGTGGCAGCTTTCATCGGCGCACACCGGCACCGGGCGCTCAAGGCCGAGCAGTCCGCCATCGTCCTTGGCCGGCAGCGGCTGCTCGATCATCTCCACCCCCAGGCCGGCGAGCTTCGGGGCGAGGTCGCGGTAGGTGGCGACATCCCAGGCCTCGTTGGCGTCGACGACCAGCCGGGTCCGCGGCGCGTTGGCGTGGATGCGGGCGACCCGGTCGAGATCGAGACCGTCGCCGGTCATCTTGAGCTTGAGCAGCGGACGCTCGGCGTTCGCGGCCGCGGCTTCGCCCATCGCCTCGGGGGTATCGACCGACAGCGTGAAGACCGTGGTCACCGTGGCCGGCGGAACCGCGAGACCGGCCAGCGTCCACGCCGGGATTCCGGACAGCTTCGCCTCCAGGTCCCACAGCGCGCAGTCGACGGCGTTGCGGGCGGCACCGGCCGGCAGCGCCGCCAGCAGTCCCTCGCGGTCGAGACCGCCGGCGACCGCATCGGCGACGCCACGGATCTGCGCGACGACGCTGTCGACGCTCTCGCTGTAACGGGTGTATGGCACGCACTCGCCGCGCCCGACCGCGGCGCCGTCCTGGACGGTGGCGACCACCACATGCGCCTCGGTGCGGGCACCCCGGGAAATTCGGAAGACGCCGCGGATCGGCCAGCTCTCGACGGCGACGGAAAGGCTGCGGGACATCGGGCTCCTCGTGCGAACGGAGGTTGGTTGGCGCTTCACTTGACCGTCAGCTTGGCGACCTGGACATTCACCAGATCCTTCGGACCGACGAACTCATTCAGGATGCGCCACGCGTTGTCGCGCACCTTCTGGATACCGTCATAGCCGTTCAGGTCGCTCGGCGTCAGGCTGCTCAGGTAGATGATCATGGCATCGCGGATGCGCGGCTCCTGGGACGCCATGGTCGGCCGCACGCTCTCGTCGCGCAACTCCACCGCCAGGCTCAGCAGCAGGAACACCGGGTAGGTCCGGTTGGTCTGGAGGTTGACGACGAACTCCGGCAGCACGTCGATCACGGAGCCCTTCGGGCCAGGCCGGCTGCTGGGGGGTGCGCCGGCGTCCGTCGGCTCCTCCGCCTTGGGGGGGCCCGGCGTCAGCCCGGGTATCGAGACTCCCGGGACCAAACCGGCGACCAGGGCACCCAGCCCGGCGCCGATCAGCAGGATCAGCGGCAGCACGACGAACAGGGCGAGCTTCTTCATGTGGCCCGGTTCATCCGGTTTCCTCGGGTCAACGGGTTTCCGCGGGTCGATTGAGGTTTCCGGCGGATCGCACTAATTTTACCCAATCGAGACCCGCACCACCACACCCCGCGCAATGGAGCCGCTGCGTCGATGGCCAGCCCCGCCGACGATCGCTGGAAGGACATGGTCAGGGCGCAGCCCGCCGTGACGGCGGCCGACCGCGACGCTGGATCGGCGGCGCGGGCGGTGTCGTTCGCGCTTGAGCTGACGGATGACGGCCTGCTACTGAAGATCCGCCGCGACGATGGGCGGATCGCCCTGGTCGAGCTGTCCCCCGACATGGCGCTGTATCTGCGGGAGTACCTCACCAACGGCCTCGCCAGCATCGGCTACATCCGCCCGCGGCCCTGACCGCCCGCCTCAGCCCGGATCCCGCCGGACTGCCTCGGCCGACGTCGCGTCGATGTGACCGGCGAGATGTTGCTCCAGAAGGCCCTGGACCTTGTCCGAGATCCGGCGACGGACCTCCGGGGAGAGCGCGTCGAATGATGACTGGGCGAGCATCATGTCCACCATCTGGCCGCTCTGGACGGCCTTTGTCATGTCCCGGTACGCCTCGGTCCGCTGGCCGACGACCTCGGCGATGCAGCGCGCGAAGAGCTGGAGTGCCTCGTGCTCCGACAGTCCCGGCATACCTTGCGTACCGCGCCGCCGCGCGCGGCACCCCTTCCTGTCGTTCGATCACCGACCGACCGCGTAGCCCTGCATGCCCCGCGGGTTTGCCGCCGCCTTCAGCATGGTCCCATCCTTCGCCGCCGCGGTCAGCCGGCCTTCGGACCAGTCGTCGCCAAGCTGCAGGTCGTGGCCGCGGGCCGCCAGCGCGTCGATCGTCGCCGACGGGAACCGGCTCTCCAGCACCACCCGGCCGGGCTTGCGCCCGCGTGGCCAGAAAGAGCTCGGAAAATGCTCGCTGTGGAAGGCCGGGCAGTCGATCGCCTCCTGCAGGTTCATGCCGTGGTCGGCATGGTGCAGGAACAGCAGCAGCGCCCACTGGTCCTGCTGGTCGCCGCCGGGCGTGCCGAACGCCATGTAAGGCTCGCCGTCGCGGAGCGCGAACCCCGGGGACAGCGTGGTGCGCGGCCGCTTTCGTGGCGCCAGCGACGACGGCGAGCTCTCGTCCAGCCAGAACATCTGGGCGCGGTTGCCGAGGCAGAAGCCAAGTTCCGGGATGATCGGCGACGACTGCAGCCAGCCGCCGCTCGGCGTCGCGCTGAACATGTTCCCGTCGCGGTCGATGATGTCCATGTGGACGGTGTCGCCGGCGACGACACCGCTCTTCGAGACCGTCGGCTCGCCGACCCCCAGGCGCTCCAGCGCGCGCGGATCGACGCCGGCGTCCACCCCCAGGGCAGCCGCCAGCGACCGTTCGTAACCCGGCACCGTCCCCGGCCGAAGGTCGAGCGACGCCCGGTCGCCGATCAGCCGGCGGCGCTCGGCGTTATAGTCGGCCGACAGCAGCGCCTGCATCGGGACGTCGACGAAATCCGGATCGCCGTAGAACGCCTCGCGATCGGCGAAAGCCAGCTTGATCGCCTCGGTCACGGCGTGGACGAAATCGGGGCCGGTCGGATCCATGTCGGCGACCCCGATTCCGTCCAGGATCGCCAGCGCCTGCAGCAGCGCCGGGCCCTGGCTCCACGGTCCTGCCTTGCAGACCCGGTAGCGGCCGTAGTCGTAGGTGGTGGGATCCTCGTAGGTCGGCTGCCACTCCGCCATGTCCTGGGCGCTCAGCAGCCCGTGGTGGCGTCTTCCTGAAACGTCCATCATCGGCTCGGCGTGCACGTACCTGTCGATGGCCGCGGCGACCCAGCCCTTCGACCAGATGGCGCGGGCCCGGTCGATCACCGCTTCGCGTGAGCCGCCGCCCGCCTCCGCCTCGGACAGGATGCGGGCGTAGGTCTCGGCCATGACCGGGTTGGCGAACAGCGTCCCCGGCTGCGGGGCGATGCCGTCCTTGAGATAGACCGCGGCCGAACTCCGCCACTCGGTCTCGAACAGGTCGCGCACGGTCTCGACGGTGGCGGTGATCCGCTCGACCACCGGGTAGCCGTTGCGGGCGTAACCGATCGCCGGAGTCAGCACCTCCCGCAGCGTCTGGGTGCCGTAGTCGCGCAGCAGGGTCAGCCAACCGTCGAACGCGCCGGGCACCACCGCCGCCAGGAAACCGCTGCCCGGAATCAGGTCCAGGCCGAGGTCACGGTAGGTACCGATGGTCGCGGCGGCGGGCGCCGGCCCCTGGGCGCACAACACCCTGACCCGGTCCTCGCGCTTGCTGTAGAAAACCGCCGGCAGGTCACCCCCCGGACCGTTGAGGTGCGGCTCGACCACCTGGAGCGTGAAGCCGCAGGCCACAGCCGCGTCGAAGGCGTTGCCGCCGCGCTCCAGCATCGCCATCCCGACCGCGGAGGCGACCCAATGGGTGGAGGTGACGACACCAAAGGTGCCGCGGATCTCGGGGCGTGTCGTGAACATGGGGGTCTCGCTGGCGCGGTTCTCGCATGGAGGATGACAGCCACTATAGGAGGGGGCCGGATCGCTGGGCAAGGATTGCCGGGTGGCGGACGACCCTCGGATTGCACCGCCGGAGTCGGATTCAATTGCCGGATTGCGGCGCGAAGAGTAGAGTGTTTGGTGGCCGAGAAACGGCTGGTTCGGGGACGCGCGATCGCGATCTCGGGTCTGCGGCAGAACAGGAGTTGTTGCCGTGTTGAACGCGGAACTGGCGCTGAGCTTGCTGGGTGGGGGCAACAGTCTGCTCGGGGGATCCTCCGGGGCTCCCAGCATGTCCGCGCTGGCGGCTTTCAAGAATTATCAGAAGGACCAGGTAGCGGCGCGCAAAGAGTTCGCGGCCCGCGAGGATATCCAACGCGACATCAACGCCTTCAAGAAGGCGGTCGGCAAGATCGACACCGTCGAAGACCTTTTGAAGGACCGCAAGACCCTCGGCTTCGTGCTGTCGGCCTTCGGCCTCGAGGGCGAGATCAACAACCCGGGGAAGCTCAAGGCAGTCCTCAACAGCGACCCCGACGAGATCAACTCATTCGCCAACCGACTGTCGGACAGCCGCTTCGGCGAGCTCGCCAAGTTCCTAGACACGTCGGAATTCGGCCTCAAGAACCTGCGTGTTTCGGACAAACAGTCCGAGATCATCAACAACTTCCTCACCACCTCGTTCGAGAAGTCGCTGGCGGCCCAGAACCCGGCGGCCCGCGACGCGCTGTTCTTCCTGCGTCGCATCGGCTCGGTCGAGAACAGCTTCGATATCCTGGGCGACCTGCCGCTTCGCACCATCGTCACCGAGGCGCTCAACCTGCCGAGGGAGATTGCCCGGCAGTCGGTCGAGAAGCAGGCGTCGCTGATCAGCGCCAAGCTGAAGCTTGAGGACTTCAGGACCGGTCCGTCCGAGACCGCCAGCAAGACCCGCCTCGACATCCTCAACGAGGACCTGGCGGCGATCGGCAACGCCAACACCACGATCGCGGCGAGCAAGAACGTGGTCGACGCCTTCGTCTCCAAGCTGGAGAGCCTGCGCACCCTGTACGGCGACTACGCGGACACGGTCGATCCGGCCGGCGTCAACGCCGCCGAGATTCCGGTGCAGCAGGCGGCCCTGCCTGGCCTGCTTGGGCAGCGCGGCCTGGTCGCCGCCGCCAACCAGGCGGTGCAGGATACCCGCGCCGGGCTGACCGAGCTCGAAACCCTGTTCAACAAGGCCCGCAACGCCAAGGACGCCGACGAACTCGCCGAGATCCAGGCAAGCTTCACGGCCGCCGCCGACAAGATCCTCGGCGCCGACGGTTACATCAACACCGCGACCTTCTCCGACCCCAACACCGGCGAGACCCGTAACCTGCTGCGCAACGGCACCGGAGGCCCGCTGCCCGGCGGCACCGACGCGACGCCGGACCAGCTGGAGACGACGGTCGCCACCGACGGCACCAAGGCGGTTACCAAGTCGACCGACCTCGCCGGCTTCCTCGGTGACCTCCAGGGCTTCCGAGACGCCGTGGCGGCCGCCGATTTCGCCACCCTGCAGGCCGATCTCGACGCCGCCAAGCCAAGCCTCGACACCGCCAAAACGACCTTCAAGGCCGCCGAGTTCCAGACCCAGGTCAACGTCTCGAGCATCAACAACGCCCTCAGCGCGTCGAAATTCGCGGTGGAACTCGACTCCGAGGCGCTGGCGCTCGGGCTGAAGTCGGTGCAGGACGGACTGGCGCGCTCGACGAAGATCGAGAGCGTGCTCAACTCGATCAACACGCTCGCCAACCAGGCGCTGGAGCCGACGGCGGACCTGGTGGCGATCAACGCCTCCTACGCCAGCCGGGTCGCCGAACTCCAGGACCTGATCCAGAACGCCGGCAGCGTCACCGACGGCACGAACACCGTGAACCTGGACAACCTGCTGACCGCCGGGAACACGACCTACAACGTTCTCGGCGGCACCAGCATCCAGGTCGAAGGCGGCGATCTCGGCAACGACATCCTGGCCGGGCTGCCCGCCACGATCACCGCCGGCAACGCCCAGGCGCTGAAGGACGACATCAAGGACGTCTACAAGGTCGCGCTCGGCGAGGTCACCGACAACCTGACCCGCGACCTCGACGTCGCGGCGTTCGCCGCCAACACCCTCGACCCGCGCGGCCGGATCGACTCCCAGATCCGGCTGATCCAGTCAGATCTGGAGCAGCAGATCGCCAGCGCGGCGGCCGAGGGCAAGAACCTGCTGGCGCCGTTCGGCTCGGATCTGCGGGTCTCGCTGGGCTCGCTCGGCTCGACGCTGACCATCGACGCCCAGACCGATTTCAAGGGCCTGTTCGCCGCGGCTCTGGAAGGCTTCGACACCACCGTGCTGTCCGGCGGCTCGATCGCCGACCGCGTGTCCGCCCTGAACGACGCGCTGTTCGCGGCCGGGCGGGCGCAAGGCAAACTGAACGCCGAGAGTTACGCGCTGAACGTGCAGCGGTCAGTCATCACCCAGGAGCGGACGATCCTGGAGGGTGAAGGCGGCTCGGCCGGGTCGTTCTTCAAGGCCATCGAGTACACGCCGGAAGCGCTCAAGTTCATCGAGCGCTACCTGGTCCAGAAGGACCTGGAGAGCCAGGGCTTCGGCGGCGTGTCCGGCGCTTACAACGCCAAGGCGGCGGTCGCCAGCCAGATCGGAACCCTGTTGAACTCCAACGGCAGCGGGCTGAACCTGCTGGCCTGAGAGCCGGCCGTCAGGTCCCGGCGACCAGCGGCGCCGTTAACCGGCGGAGCGCCGCGATCACGCTGAGCGCGGTGATCTTGCCGGTGCGCGGATTCTCCTCGCTCGGCACGTTCTCGATCGTCATCGTGAAGCGCGCGCTGTCGGCGTCAACGGTGATGGTGTGCTGGTTGCGGGTCATCGCGGGGTCCGCCCAGATCTCCAGGCGGGTGGCGTCGGGGCCGATCCCGGCCAGCGACAGCGCCGCCGCCACGTTGACGTTCGCCGGGAAGCCGGCGGCACCGTCGCGCGCCGAGCCCTCGAACACCCGCTTCGCCTCGGTCAGGCCTTCGACTTCGATCCCGTGCTCGACCAGGTAGGGCGCCCCGACCAGCCCGCGGGGCGGCTTGCGGGTGACCAGCCGGACCTCGCGAATGCTGCCCTCGGCGGCGGCGCGAACCGCGTCGAGACCGATCAGCGCGCCGGTCGGAACGATAATCCGGGCGCCGGATTTCCGGGCCCGGTCGACCAGATCCATGTGGCGCAACAGGGCGCCAACGCTGATCGGCAGGAAGATCCGCCCGCGGTCGACCGCCGGACCGGCGATGTCGGCGAACGCCGCCGCCGGCACGCACTCGACCACCACGTCGGCGTGTTCGGCCAGGTCGCCGAGCGTTGTGACCGGAACCGGATTCCGGAAGCCGGCCATCGTCCGCCCGGCCTTGGCGGTGTCGCGCGCTGACACCGCGGCCAGGCGCAGCCCCTCGATACGGCCCTCGTCGAGGGCCCGGGCGACCGCCAGCCCGATCGCGCCCATTCCGCCGACCGCCACCGTCAGCCCGGTCGCTCCATCCGCTCCAGACACTTTGTCCTCGCCGATAACCTGTTGATGATCCACGATGCGTTCCTAACGCCGGTCCGACGGCGTGTCCAGACGAACAAACAGAAGGACGCGCCCCGAGCATGCGAGTCGCGACAATGGTGGCCACCCTCCTGATCGCTCTCGCGGCGGCGCCGCTCCCGGCCGCCGCCATCGACATGCCGTGCCTGACCGCCCGTCTCATCGTGCCGTGGGGCGCCGGCAGCGGTACCGACCTGCTGTTCCGCGCGCTTGCCGACGCGGCCAACGGCGCCAGCGCGAAACCACGCCTGGAGGTCGTCAACTTCAGCGGCGAGGACGGCGTGCGCGGCGCCCGCGAGGCGCGCGAGGCGCCTCCGGATGGCTGCACCCTGCTGGCCGTCCACCAGAGCCTGATGGCGAGCTACATCGGCGGTCAGGCCAACTTCGGTTGGGACGCGTTCGCGCCGGTCGCTCGTCTCACTTGGACGCCGGTGCTGATCGGTGCCCGCGCCGACGCCCCGTTCGACACTGTGTCCGAGATGCTGGCGGCAGCGCGCGGTGCCGCCGGTGTCACGGCCGCCAGCACCAAGGGCATGACCAGCCACTTCCTGTTCCTGCAGATCGCCGACCGCACTGGTGTCACCTTCCGGCCGGTGTTCCTCGACGGCACCCGCGAGCGCCTGACGGCGCTGCTGTCGGGCACAGTCGACATCGGCGAGATCAACCTCGCCAGCGCGCAGCGCCACGCCGCCTCGGGCGCCCTCAAGGCGCTGGCGGTGACTGGCGCCGAGCGGGCCGAGGCCCTGCCAGCGGTCCCGACGCTGCGCGAGCAGGGCGTGGACCTGGTGTTCGCCATCGACCGCGGCGTGATGCTGCCGAAGGCGGCGAAGCCGGAACTGGTCGAGCACTACGCCAAATTGTTCGAGGCCGCCCTGGCCGACCCGCGCGTCGCCGGGCTGCTTGAGCAGCATGGCACCAGCGCCGGGTTCCTCGGCCCGAAGGCATACGCGGGCTACTGGCAGGACAGCTTCGCGGACTGGCGCCGGATCGCCAAGGAAGCCGACCTGTACCGCCAAGCCGATTGATCGAAGCGGGACCGAGCGCGCTGCCCGCGCCGGACACCGCCTTGGCGGTGGTGCTCCACGCCGCGCCAGTCTATTTTCCCTTCGAACCGGGCGATCGTCGCCGTGGCGGCGCTGCCTGAACCGCTCCGCCGGCCGGGTTTCCGGCCGGCTCTTCCGCTGCAAGGGGGTATCCGTGGCGACGATCGAGAATCCGTATCTTCTGTTCCTGGGCGACGCTCCCGATCAGTTGGCGGCCAAGACCGCCAACGGGGTGAAGGTGTGGCGCCCGGAGTGGTGCATCGGCCAGTTCCGGCTGCCAGGGTGCAAGGCGGATCTCGGCCTGCCCGACATGACCATCGAGGAGGCAGCGGCCAAGGGGGCCCGGACGGTGATCCTGGGGGTGGCCAACCGCGGCGGCTTCATTCCCGACAGCTGGATCGTCGAACTGGTCAAGGCTCTCGACCTCGGCATGGACATCGCGTCCGGCCTGCACACCAAGATCACCACCATCCCGGCGCTGAAGGACAAGGCCGCCGCCAAGGGACGGCACTTGTTCGACGTTCGCCATCCGAGCCGCGACTACCCGGTTGCCAGCGGCAAGCCGCGGCCGGGAAAGCGGTTGCTGACAGTCGGCACCGACGTCTCCGTCGGCAAGATGTTCACCACGCTGGCGATCGAGAAGGAGATGCGGACGCGCGGCCTGAACGCCGATTTCGTGGCAACCGGCCAGACCGGCATCTTCATCGCGGGCACGGGTGCGTCGATCGACGCGGTGATCGCCGATTTCATCTCCGGCAGCGTCGAGACCCTGGCGCCGGCGAACAGCGAGGACCACTGGGACCTGATCGAAGGCCAGGGCTCGCTGTACAACGTCTCCTACTCGGGCGTGACCCTCGGGCTGATCCACGGCGCCCAGGCCGACGCCCTGGTGATGTGCCACGAGATCGGCCGCCCGCACATGCGCGGCCTGCCCGACTACCCGGTGCCGGAAATCCCGACGGCCATGGACACGATCCTGCACATGGCCAAGATGGTGAACGAGGATGTCAGGTTCGTCGGCGTCAGCCTCAACACGTCCAACGTCTCGGCCGAGGAAGCCGCTGCGTTCAAGTCGAAGATCGCCGAGCAGACCGGCCTGCCGGTGGTCGACCCGCTGAAGGACGGCGTCGCGCCGATCGTCGACCGGTTGCTGGCCGGCTGATTTCAGGCGCCCCGGCGCGCCGCCCACGCGGGCCGCCGGGGCCTCCGGGATAGCTAACCCCGCGCCTCGGCCTCCAGGCGCGCGGTCGCGGTTTCCAGGGTATGCTGCAGTTGCGCCATGAAGGCCCTGCGGTCGAGACCTGGGGGGATCGCCGGGAGGAACTCCACGACGATGCGACCGGGACGCTTCCAGAACGCGTTGCGCGACCAGTACATCCCCGAGTTCAGGGCGACGGGGATGACCGGTACGCCGAGCCCGACGTAAAGCGCCGCCGTTCCCGGGTGATACGGGGCGATCACGCCCGGGGCCACCCGGGTGCCCTGCGGGAAGATCAGGATCGGCCGGCCGACCGCCACCGCTTCACGGGCCTTGTCCACCATCCGCCGCAGGGCCGATGCGCCGGCCTTGCGGTCGACCGGGATCATGTCCATCGCCCGCATGTACGGGCCGATCACCGGTGCCCGCACCAGTTCCTCCTTGAGGACCGCCGCCGGGGCGTCAAGCAGTTCGGTGAAATACAGCGTCTCCCAGGCCGACTGGTGCTTGGCGGCGACGATGGCGGGTCCGTTGGGAAGGTTCTCGACGCCGCGCAGGTCGACGTCGATACCGGCGACCACCCGGGCCATGGCGACCAGCGTGCGCGACCAGAACCGCGACACCGCCCGGACCGCCCGCGGCCCGATCAGGAAGGCCGGCAGTCCGAACACCCCGACCAACAGGGTGAAGCCGTAGAAAAGGATGTTGAACAGAACGCTGCGGACCAGGATCATCCCCCGCCTATAGCGAGCCGCGACCCGGAGCGCCAGAGACCGTGACGGACGAAGCCGAATCCGACCTCGCCGACCGCCTGCGCCCGATCCTGGCCGCTTCGGCCGGGCGGCACGCCACCCTCAGCTACCTCGACCTGGCTCAGGCCGCCGGGGTGAGGCCGCCGCGCGCCATCCACCGGGTCACCCTGGTGCTGGAGCGCCTGATGCGCGAGGACCACGCCGAGGGCCGTCCCCTGCTCGCGGCGGTCGCGGTCTCGGCCAAGCGCGGCGGCACCCCGGCACCCGGATTCTTCAGGCTGGCGGCGGAACTCGGCGTGTACTTCGGCCCGGAACGCGGGCCGCAGGCGGCGTTGTTCCACACGCTCGAGCTGGACCGGGTGTGCGCGGCGTTCGGCGCCGAGGGCGCGAGCCACGATTGATATGACGACCGCGCGGCAATGATCCGGACTCCGGGCTTCCCCAGAGCGACTCCGACCGCCTAGGATCGCCGCCAGGAGGAACACGCTCATGACCGATGACAAACCGGCGCCGCACGGCCTTGGCCGCGGGCTCACCAACTACGGCGACAACGAATTCAGCCTCTACCTGCGCCGCTCGATGGCGTCGTCGATGGGCTACAGCCGGGACATGCTGTCGAAGCCGGTGGTCGGCATCTGCAGCTCCGGCAGCGGCTACAACAATTGCCACCGCCTGATGCCGGAACTGGTCGAGGCGACCAAGCGCGGCGTGCTGGCGGCCGGCGGTCTGCCCATCGACTTCCCCACCATCTCGCTCGGCGAGACCTTCCTGAACCCGACATCGATGATGTACCGCAACCTGATGAGCATGGACGTGGAGGAGATGATCCGCGCCCAGCCGATGGACGCGGTGGTGGTGATCGGCGGCTGCGACAAGACCCTGCCGGCCCAACTTATGGGCGCCGCCAACGCCGAGGTGCCGATGGTCTACCTGGCGGTCGGGCCCATGTTGACCTCGCCCTATGACGGCGAGCGGCTGGGGGCCTGCACCGACTGCCGGCGGTTCTGGGCGAAGTTCCGCTCCGGCGAGGTCGACGAGGCGGGCATCCGCCGGGTCGAGGGCAGCCTGGCCACCACCGCCGGCACCTGCGCGGTGATGGGGACGGCCAGCACCATGGCCTGCATCGGCGAGGCGCTTGGCATCATGCTGCCCGGCACCGCTGCGATCCCGGCGGTCCATGCCGACCGCCTGCGGGCCGCCGAGGCTTCCGGCGCGCGAGCGATGCAGTTGGCCACCGCCACCGGCGCCGACCGACTGCTGCCGCGCGACATCATCACCCCCAAGTCGGTGGAGAACGCGCTGCGGGTGCTGCTGGCGATCGGCGGCTCGACCAACGCCATCGTCCACCTGACGGCGATCGCCGGCCGGCTCGGCATTCCGGTGCCGCTCGACCGGCTCAACGTCATGTCCGACGAAACGCCGGTGCTGGTCGACCTGAAGCCGACCGGCGCCCACTACATGGAGGACCTGTTCGCCGCCGGCGGGCTGGCCGGGGTGCTGAAGGAGCTGCGCGGGCTGCTGCACCTGGACGCCATGACAATCACCGGCGAGACGCTCGGAGAGCGGCTGGACCGCCACGAAGGCTACATCGACCATGAGATCGTCAGGCCGTTCGACAAGCCCTTCCAGTCGATGGGCGGGCTGGTGGCGCTGTTCGGAACGCTGGCGCCGCGCGGTGCCATCCTGAAGCGCTCGGCCGCCGACCCCACGCTGTTCGAGAAGGAAGGGCGCGCGGTGGTGTTCTCCTCGCTCACCGACATGGCGGCCCGGGTCGACGACCCGGACCTGGATATCCAGGCCGACGACATCATGGTCCTGCAGAACGCCGGCCCGAAGAGCCCGGCAGCCATGCCGGAGGCAGGCTACCTGCCGATTCCGAAGAAGCTGGCGCGGCAGGGCCTGAAGGACATGGTGCGGATCTCGGACGCGAGGATGAGCGGCACCGCGTTCGGCACCATCATCCTGCACGTCACGCCCGAGGCCGCCGATGGCGGGCCGCTCGGGCTGGTGCGCACCGGCGACCGTATCCGGCTGTCGGTCAAGGACCGCAAGCTTGACCTGCTGGTCGACGAAGCCGAGTTGGAGCGCCGCCGCGCCGCCGCCGACCCGGCAGCGGTGCAGCCAGCGTTCGCCCGGGGCTATCGAAAGATCTACATGGACCACGTGCTGCAGGCCGACGGCGGGGTCGATTTCGACTTCCTCCGCGCGGTCGAGTAACCCTTCGTGGCCGCGCGGAGCGAAGCGCCACGAAGGGCCACCGCCGACCCTTCCGCCCCCAAGCCCGAGGAGTGATTCCCCGATGTCCGAGATCAAGACCGAGTTCGTGATGGAAATGCGCCTGGCGGTGGCGACGCCGCTGACCGCCATCGGCACCACCCAGTACGGTGACCGCCGGATTGCCCGGGTCACCGGCGGAACCTTCGAGGGACCGCGGCTGTCCGGCACGGTGCGCGACGGCGGCGGCGACTGGATCCTGAACCGCACCGACGGCGTCACCCAGCTCGACGTCCGGCTGACCATGGAGACATCGGACGGAGCGCTGGTCTTCATGACCTACAAGGGCCTGCGCCACGGCCCGGCCGACGTCATGGCGAGGCTCGCCGCCGGCGAGATCGTCGACCCGAGCTTGCTGTACTTCCGCACGACACCGTTCTTCGAGACGGCGGCCGACGGGCCGTACGCCTGGATGAACAAGTCCTGCTTCGTCGCTACAGGCCGGCGCGAGCCGACCGGGCCGATCTACCGGGTGTTCGAGGTCCTCTGAGGTCGGACCACGGCCTCACGCCATCAGGTGGATCTTCATCCGCTCGGTGGCGCGCACCAGGGCGCGTCGGATGCCCGGCTCCATCGCGGCATGGCCGGCGTCCGGCACCACCACCAGCTCGGCCCCCTTCCAGGCGCGGGTCAGCGCGTCGGCCGAAACCATCGGACAGATCACGTCGTAGCGTCCTTGGACGATGATCGCCGGCAGATCGGCGAGCCGGTCCAGCCCGGCAAGCAGGCCCTCCGCCGGCAGGAACAGTTGGTTGGCGAAATAGTGCGCCTCGATTCGCGCCAGCGACAGGGCGTGGTGGTCGTTCTCCATGTCAACCAGCTGGCGCGGATCGGGGACCAGCGCCGAGCACGCCGCCTCGTAGCGCGCCCAGCTTCGCGCCGCCGATAGGTGGCTTTCCGGTCGCGGGTCGAGCAGACGGGCGAGGTAGCCGCCCAGGAGGTCATCGCGCTCGGCCTCGGGCAGAAACTCGGCGAATCGACGCCAGGCATCCGGGTACAGCGTGCGGACGCCCGTGAGGAACCATTCCACCTCGCTCGGTCGGCCAAGGAAGATGCCGCGCAGGATGAACCCGTGGCACCGCTCCGGGTGGGCCTGGCCATAGGCGAGCGCCAGGGTCGAGCCCCAGGAGCCGCCGAACACCAGCCAACGGTTGACCTGAAGGTGCTCGCGCAGACGCTCCATGTCGTCCACCAGATGACCGGTGGTGTTGGCGTGGACCGAGGCGTGAGGGGTGGAGCGGCCGGCGCCGCGCTGGTCGAACAGCACGATGCGGTAGGCCCTCGGGTCGAAGAACCGGCGTTGCGCCGGCGAGGTGCCCGACCCCGGGCCGCCGTGCAGGAACACCACGGGCAGACCCGACGGGTTGCCGCTCTCCTCCCAGTACAGCCGGTGGCCGTCGCCGACATCGAGGAAGCCGCTGCGCCGGAACGGGATCTCGGGAAACAGATCGTCGCGCGCCACCGGATGCCTCTTAATCTCTGCGGGTGCCGTTATCGGGCGGCGATCAAGGATTGTCAAAACCGGCAATGACCACGCTGTGTTCCGGCCGGTGTGACCGCAGCGCCGACGCCAACAGCCTGACGTCGTCCAGCCTGTCGCGCGACCGCCGGTAGGCCAGCGAGACCGTCCGTCCCACCTGCGTGTCGACCAGCGTGCGGTACCGTACCAGACCGCCGTGGCCGCTGCCTTCGGGTACCGCTCCGACGGGGATCAGGCTGTAGCCGATCCCGGCGGCGACCATCGCCTTGAGGGTCTCCAAGCTCATCGCGATGTGCCGAGGCCGTTGCCCGGTGGCGCCGCACAGGGCGAGCGCCTGATCGCGCAGGCAGTGGCCCTCCTCCAAAAGCACCGCCCCGGCCGGGTCGAGGTCGGTCAGGGCGACGGTCGCCGCGGCGGCGAGCGGCGACCCGGCCTCCACGGCCAGGCGAAACGGTTCGCGGTACAGCGGGATCAACGCCAGACCCTGCTCGTCGATCGGCGGCGACAGCACGACGGCGTCGAGCGCGCCCTCGCGCAGCCGGCTGACCAGGTGCTCCGTCACCCCCTCCTCGATGCCGAGCGCGAGGCGCGGGTAGGCCGCGCGGAGCGGCGCCAGCACGCGCGGAAACAGGTACGGCCCGATCGTCGCGATCGCCCCGAGGGCGAAGGCGCCGGACAGCGGTGACGCCGCCTCCAAACCGGAGTCCATCATGCGCGCCGCCGCCGCCAGCACAGTGCGGGCGCGGAGCACCACCTCCTGGCCAGCGTGCGTCGGCAGCACCCGCCGGCTGGTGCGTTCGAACACGCGCACGCCGATCGCGTCCTCGACCTTGCGAACCCCAGCCGACAACGAGGGTTGACTGACACGGCAGGCATCGGCCGCACGCCCGAAATGGCCGTGGTCGGCTACCGCCACCAGATATTCGAGATCCCGCAACGACAGGCCGCGAAACGTCATAGAGCGATCCTATCAGAACCTTCAAACCAATTGATTGGATAACGGTAACCCAACACCTATCTTCAACCCTGTAGCTATCAATCCGGAAGCGGCACGGTGGCCCCCTATCGAAGGAGAAGCGTACATGACCCGCAATACCGACCCCGTCGTGAAGGCTCTGGAGCAAGCGCTCGCCGACACCTACACGCTGTCGCTGAAGACCCAGAACTACCATTGGAACGTCGTCGGCTCGAACTTCTTTGAACTGCACAACCTTTTCGAGGAGCACTACACCGACGGCTATGCCGCTGCTGACGAACTCGCCGAACGGATTCGCGCCCTCGGCGCAGCGGCGCCGGGCGGGCTGCGCGCCTTCCAGGAGATCACCAAGGTCGCCGACGCCAAGGACGCTGTCGACGCGAAGGCGATGATGGACGACCTCATCGAAAGCCACGCCGCCGTTGCGGCGACCCTGAGGACCGGGGTCGAGGTAGCCGAGAACGCCAACGACCCGGCGACCGCCGACATGCTGACCGGCCGCATCACCGCCCACGACAAGGCGGCGTGGATGCTGCGCAGCATCCGGGCCTGACCCGGACGCGCGTCCGGGCCGGGCGGCGCAGCCTCCCCGCCGCCCGGCCCCTTCCTGCCTGGCAGGTCGGGCCCACCTGGGAGGTCCGGCATCCAGGATTTCAAGCGTCACCGGGTTGCTGCTAGGCTGCGTCGTGCGCATCACCCGGCTCAATCCAACCGGATCCAGGACTCGCCCGACCCGCCGAGGGGTTGTGGCTGGCTTGGTCGTCGGCGCGTTGGCGTCCCTCCGTCCGGCACGCGCACAGCAGCCCCTCGGCGCCGGTATGGGCCGTCCGGGCCCGGCCGCTCCGGCCGGGCTGAGCGAAGGGCTAGCCGGGCGGGTCGCGGCGGTCCTTGGCGCCGATACGCTCGATCTGGAGGATGGGACCCGGGTCAGGCTAGCCGGGGTGCAAGTTCCTCAGCCGGCGCGCGACGGCCGAGCCGCTTGGCCGCATGCCACCGAGGCGGCGGTGGCGGTTGGGCACGCCACGCTCGGTCGCAGCGTGCGCCTGTGGCACCCGGAAGATGCCCGCGACCGGTGGGGACGAGCGCTCGCGCACCTGGTCCGCGACGATGGGCTCTGGCTGCAGGGCGCGCTGCTGATGGAGGGGCTGGCGCGGGTTCACACCCAGCCGCGCACCGCCACCGGCGCGGGGCTGATGCTGGACCTTGAGCGTACCGCCCGCGCAGCTCGCCTTGGTATCTGGGGCGAACGCTTCTATCGAGTTCGCAATCCGGACGAGACCTGGGGCGACATCGACAGCGTTCAGGTCGTCGAGGGACGCGTCGTCGATGCCACCGTAATCCGCGGTACCGCCTACCTGAATTTCGGAACCGACTGGCGGCGTGACTTCACGATACGGGCGGCGGCCGAGGCAAGGCGTGCCTTCGGCCGTGCCGGTATCGACCTTGGCGATCTGAGCGCCCGCCGGGTGCGCGCTCGCGGCTGGGTGTTCCCGCTCAACGGTCCGATGATCGACCTCACGCATCCAGCCGCGCTGGAGGTGTTGGAGGAATGAACCCGCCCGGCCTTTCGATCGCTCAATTGACCACAGGACGGGCGCGCGCGAGGCTCCTACCCGGCGCGCGCCAGCGGTTCGTCGCCGCCATCGTGGCGATCGCCGCGCTGGCGCTGGCCGGATGCTCGACCAACCCCGCAACCGGTCAGCAAGCCTTCACGCTGCTGTCGCCGGCGAACGAGCGGGCGCTCGGCCGCGAACAGCACCCGCGGGTTCTGGCCGAGTTCGGCGGCGTGTACGAGGATCCGGCGGTTCAGGCCTATGTCGTGGGGATCGGAAGCACGCTGGCGGACCGGTCGGAGCAGGCTGCCCTGCCGTTTACCTTCACGGTTCTCGATTCGGCGATGGTCAACGCCTTCGCCCTGCCGGGCGGCTATGTCTACGTCACCCGCGGCCTGATGGCGCTCGCCGACAGCGAGGCCGAACTGGCCGGGGTGATCGGCCACGAGATCGGCCATGTGACCGCGCGCCACGGCGCGCAGCAGCACGGCAGGAGCGTGCTGGTCGGGCTTGGCGCGGGCATCGCCGGAATCCTGACCGGCAAACGTGGCGTCGCCGACTCGGTGAGCCTCGGAGGTGGCCTGCTCCTGCGCGGCTACAGCCGCGATCAGGAGTTCGAGGCCGACTTGCTCGGCGTCCGGTACATGACGCGCGCCGGCTACGACCCCGACGCCATGGCCTCCTTCCTCGGCCGGCTTCGCGAGAAGGCGAAGCTGGATGCCAAGGTCCTGGGCGTGGGTTCAGATCCCGACGAGCGCAGCCTGATATCCAGTCACCCGCGCACCATCGACCGGGTGAAGGAGGCACGGGCCGCAATCCTTGGCGCCGGCCCAGTCGATGGCCTGGTCGATCGAGAGGGTTATCTTCGCCGGATCGAGGGCATGATCTACGGCGACTCACCCGAGCAGGGCTTCGTCCGCGGGTACCGGTTCGTTCATCCGGAATTGCGCTTCGAGTTCACGGTCCCGCCGGACTTCACGCTGGTCAACGGCCAGACGGCGGTGAAGGCGTTGAGCCCGAACGGCGCCGTCATCGTGTTCGACATGGCCCCGACGGGACCTGCCGCGAGTGCCCTCGACTACGTGCGGCACCGCTGGGGGGCCCGCCTCGCCCTGGTCGACCTGACGCGTCTCACGATCGACGGAATGGAAGCCGCCACCGGGGTCACGCGCGTGTCGACCGAGCGCGGGCCGTTCGACCTGCGGCTGGTCGCGATCTCGCCGCCGAACGGTCGGATGTACCGGTTCCTGTTTGGCACGCCGGCCCAGGATACGGCCCGTCAGACGCCAGGCCTCCAGAGGACCGCGCTCGGCTTTCGCCGGCTTGACGGCGACGAGGCGGCCAGCGAGCGACCGTATCGGATCCGGCTCTACACCGCGAAGCCAGGCGACACGGTCGCCAGCCTGGCGACCATGCTGCCGAAGGATGCGAACGCGGGAGCCGTGTTCCGGATGCTGAACGGGCTGCCGCCAGGCACTGAGCCGACGGCAGGACGGCTCCTGAAATACGTCGGGTACTGAACCTGGCCGAAAATCAGGCCTCGGCGAGCAGGTCGGAGGGGACGTCAGCGCGTTGGGTCAGGGTTTCGCGGAGCTTCAGGAGGGCGCGTCCCTCGAGCTGCCGAACCCGCTCCTTGGAGATCCCCAACTCGCGGCCGAGATCCTCCAGGGTCGCGCCTTGCTCGTGCAGGCGCCGACGCTCGATGATCATCCGCTCACGCGGATTGAGATCGGCAAGCGCCTCGGCGAGCCACGCCGAGCGCGTGCGGGCGTCGCGCATGCCGGTTACGACTTGCTCGGGGCTCGGGCGCTCGTCGGCCAGCAGGCCCTGCCAGTCACCGTCCCCGGCCTCGGCGACCGGCGCGTTCAGCGACTGGTCCTGGGCAACCATCCGCATCTCCATGACCTCGACGTCGTTCAGCGACACCCCGAGCTCGGTCGCCACGGTCAGGCGCGTCTCTCCGCTCATGGCGCCCGCCTCGGCGCCGTGCAGGCGGGCGCGCAGACGGCGAAGGTTGAAAAACAGCGTCTTCTGCGACGACGTCGTGCCGATCCGCACGATCGACCAGTTGCGCAGGATGTATTCCTGGATCGCCGCCCTCACCCACCACGAGGCGTAGGTCGAGAATCGAAGGTTGCGCTCTGGCTCGAAGCGCATCGCGGCCTGAAGCAGGCCGACATTGCCTTCCTGCACCAGGTCGCCCATCGGCAGGCCGTAGTTGCGGTACCGCCGGGCTGTTCCGATCGCCAGGCGGGTGTACGACCTCACCAGTTCGTGAAGCGCCCGCTGATCGCCGTCTCGACGCCAAAGCGTCGCCAATTCCAGCTCGTGCTCGCGCTCGAGCATTGGCTCCTGCATCGCCGCCCTGAAGAACGCGGAATCCGCCGTCTGAACCTGCATGCTGTCGCTGCGCGCCATGACCCATCCCCGATCAGATCCACGGCCGACCGTGGTCCGGTAGCCTCGAAATCTGTTACGGAGGCTGGTGCCGGCCGGATCACCGGTTCCGATGGCGCTCAGGTACAACCGAGGCCGGGGATAGAGCCGAGCTAGGCTTCGAGGCGGTCCAGCAGGGTGCCGTCGGGCGCGAGGCAGGCCGCGAAAAGCGGGCCGCCCGTCCCGCAGCCACCGTCGATGGTAAGCGTCGCTCCATCCTCGGCCCAGCCGCCGCCATCCGGGTCGTAGCCGCGCACAATGCGGGCGAAGCCGTCGAAACCGGTTGCGGCCCGCGCGAAGCTGCCGCTCTCCCACCAGAACGCATCGCGCTGATCGGCCAGCGGACGCGCCGGATCGAGGCCGGCGTGCACGAACAGGATTCCCCCGGTCCCCGTGTGGGCATAGCGACGCAGTCCGGTGAACCAGGGGTGGTGACCCGGAGTCGCCTGCATGGCGGCCTTCAGCCGGCCGGTCCACCGGGTCAGCGCCACCATGCCCTCATCGGCGGCTGCAAAGCCCTGGGCGGGGTCGCCACCATAGGCCCGCAGCGTGGCGTCGACGCCTCGACCGAGCATCCAGCGCAGCAGGTCCTTGGGCTTCGGAGCGAAGTGGATCTGGAGCAGCTTGTGCCACATCTCCTCCTGCCGGCCGCGCAGGTAGGCGATGTCCTCCGGCAGGTAGAGCGGTGGCTGAGCCAGCACAGAACGTCGAAACCGTAGCGTTTCCGCTAGGGTCGCCCGCACGTCCCCACCGCCCATCAGATCGCCGAGGTAGACGATCCGGTCGCCGCTCTCGAACCGTTCGCCGATGGCGTCGTGCAGCGCGGCCAGACGATCGGCTGCCCCGTGCACCGCTGCCACGGCCCAAACCCGCCGCGCGCGCGACAGGTCGACAAAAAGTTCGGGGACGGCGTCGGTCTGTCTGGTGCTCGGCATCCGGATCGCGAGGTTCCGCGCGGGGGCATTTGACTGGTGATAGCAGGACGCC
>Ga0208414_1000373_pt1 | contig 48127 bp, 46 predicted proteins | sample AntAceMetag02UKE_FD_184770 | JGI IMG/M metagenome (GOLD analysis project Ga0208414, IMG submission 184770) | Saline lake microbial communities from Ace Lake, Antarctica - Antarctic Ace Lake Metagenome 02UKE (SPAdes) (version 2) | ecosystem: Environmental > Aquatic > Non-marine Saline and... | reverse complement strand
TCGGGCGAGGACCGCTCCGCCAGGCGGCGCCGTTCTCGAAAGATAGGCCAGGATAGGCCAAATTTCTGAGCCGATCAATCTAGATAACACCTGGTAGATCGACTATGTGTTGGCGGAACGGGGGGGATTCGAACCCCCGGAACCTTTCAGTTCGTCCGCTTTCAAGGCGGGTGCATTCGTCCGCTCTGCCACCGTTCCGAGTTCGACGATATCGGGCTATGCTGCACTCTCCCAGGAGAGGTGCCAGAGCGGCCGAATGGGATGCCCTGCTAAGGCATTGACCCTCCGGGGTCCGTGGGTTCAAATCCCACCCTCTCCGCCACTGCGACCGACATGTACAAGCGTGTCGGTCGTTTGGGTTTTCGGGTGCGCCACATCGTCTGGTGCGTCAAACTCGGCGCGATCTCAGGCGGAAAACGCTGCTTTTCTTCCCGAGATTCCAGGAGCTGCGGGGTCGCTGCACGCGACGGGCCGCGCGCCGACTGGGTTACAAGCATGTCGTCGACGTGACAAAAATGTTGCGGTTTGATGACGAACGGACTAGACAGCAGTCGATGAGTACCGGCAATGACGATTTCTGGGGCAACCAATCCGACTGGTCGGACCGCCCCAACCGCCAGCCGACCAACCGCGCCCCGCGGGTTGACGCATCGATCGATCAGTCGGCAGTGCCCCTGAACGTCGGAGCTGAGCGGGCCGGGCAACGCATCAAGCGTCGCTGGGCGAATCTGCTGTCGAGCGGTACCAACCCAACTCGCGAGCACGGCATTGTCCGGCCTGAAGCCGCCCGGCCTGAACCAGCCCGCCCGGTTGAACCAGCCGAAGGCATGTTCGACGATCTCGACGACTTCGACTACTTCGACGACGCCTCTGGCGACACGGCTGTTGCAACGCCAACGCCTCGGACAGATCCGGTCGCTGCTGCCACGCCGCAAGACTGGGACGCCGAGTTCGCTCCAGCGCCCGTTGCAACTGACCACACCCAATCGCCTGGCGTCGACCCCCTACTGATGCGCCTCGGTGTGGTCGCACTCGTTGCCGCACTTCTGGTTCCGGTCCTGTCGAGCTTCCGTGGAAATAGCGCGGCATCGCTAATCGAATCGTCATCGTCGAGCGAATTGGCGGCGACCTTCAACCTCTTGCCGGCGGATGCAGCGGCCACCGGGGTGCCGACATCGGCTGCCGCCGGCCAGCTCGATCCGAACGACCTGCCGCCTGCAGTTCCCGTCAATACGCAGCCGGTAGCTGTGGCCGAAGCCGCCGCACCCAACACCGAGCCCGTCGCTGTCGCACGATTAGCCGACCCGGGAACGACGCCCACAAATGGCAATGCTGCCCTTGGCGCTGCCACCGTCGCTGCACCGGCTGAGCGAGTCGAGCGCAACTGTGCCATTGACTACGAGGTCGTCGCCGGTGACTTTTGGATCCGCCTCGCCAGTGCCGCCGACGTTCCGATCGCCGAACTGCTCGAAGCAAACGGAGCGACTTCGTTGACGCCGATTTACCCCGGTACGTCGATTTGCTTGCCGGCCGGTGCAGCCACACCTGCGCCGCCGACGACGACTGCTCCACCAGTTACCACCACACCCACCATGCCGGCCACCACAACACCGACCACGCCACCCGCTACTACACCGGCCACCACGCCTGTCGGCACGACGCCCTCGAGCACGAACTCCACGCCGGACGAGGTCGAGCAGATCATCCGCGACGTGTGGCCAGACGAGCTCGAAGAGCGTGCGCTCGAGATCGCCTACCGCGAAAGCAAGTTCGTACCGACAGCAAAGAACTCCTGTTGCTACGGCCTCTTCCAGATCTACTGGAAAGTTCATCAGAGCTGGCTCGACGACATCGGCATTACTGACCGCCAGCAGTTGTACGACCCGGTGACCAATGCCCGTGCCGCCTACACGCTCTATCAGCGTGCTGGCGGCTGGGGACCCTGGAGCTTCTGACCTGTCGACCTTGTTGATCGACAGGGCCCGCCGATCTTTGATCGCGAATTACGTGATCAGGTCGACAAAATCCGGTCGCGTCTCCTGACTTTCCGCTTAGACTAGGAAATCACATATATGCGCTCGTAGCTCAATGGATAGAGCACTTGATTACGGATCAAGCGGTTGGGAGTTCGACTCTCTCCGGGCGCACTTGCCACGGCCCCCGTTCTTCGGGGGCCGTGGTCGTTTTCGCCAAATGTTTTTCGGCCAGAGAAGAATGTTTGGTCACGCTGACCGACATTTTATTTATATTCCTCAAGTTGTGCGGTGTGGTTGCCGATTGCTGTTGGTGGGACCTGTTCGTGTTGGCGCTCTGGTGGGCAGCCTGATGCTGTTGGTGGCGACATTAGTCGCGCTGATCGATCATCGGTCCGAGTTGTACAGCGACCAGGACGCGCGAGTGCAGGCGGCTGCTGCGGCAGCCACGAACTCGGTCCAGGGCACCCTCCTCAGAGCCCGTGCCGTCTTGGAGTTGTCGACTGCCGACACCTCCCCGGACGAACTGCTGGCCACCTTTGGTGGGACTGTCGAGGCCTGTGTCGGGACACGCTGCTCGGGCCCCGACCTCGCAGCGTTGAGCACGTTCGGTTCCGCCGCAGCGCAACCCCTGCCAACGGTCGCGGTCGTCGATCCCGCCAGCAACTCGGTCCTGGTCGTTGCTCGGACGGCAACGTTCACTTCGTCGATTCAGCTGCCGCTCGATGCTGTCGTCGGCGCGTTCGCGCTGCAGTGGATTGCCGAACTTGAAGTCGACATCAGCGTCGATCTGTCGAACTCCGAACAGCCGCAAGACGTTGCTGGCATCGCCGGCAAACCGGGCGAACGTGTGGCCATCGCGGAGATCTCCGAGTCGCTCGACGATGGTTCCTTAATGATCCGCGCGAGCGCCGAGAGCAACGTTGGCTGGGGCGCCGACACGCCCGGCCCGTATGTGATCGTGGTCGGACTCGGCGCGATCCTCATGGCACTTGCGGGGTGGACGTTCCTCGCCGAACGTCGAAATCTCGAACGGCGCGCGACAACTGACGAACTGACGGGCCTCGCCAACCGCAGCGAGTTCGAGCGACAGAGCGAAGCCGCCATCGAGATGGCAGGCCGCTTCGGTACTGGCCTCTGCATCATGCTGGTTGATCTCAATGGCTTCAAGCAGATCAATGACACGCGCGGCCACCAGTTCGGTGACCGCGTCTTGAAGGCCTGCGCCGAACGGCTGGTCGAGGCCCTCCGCGACACCGACCTCGTGGCGCGCTGGGGCGGCGACGAGTTCGTTGTCATCCTCCCTGGGCTCGTCGAAGCCAACGCCGTACGCAACAGCGCCGAGCGAATTGCTGCGGCGATGAGCTCGGCGCCGATGGAGGCAGACGTGTTGGTCAGCGGCAGTATCGGGGCAGCGCTCTTCCCGCGCCACGGTTCGAACTTCCAAGCACTCATGCAAGCGGCCGATGTCGCAATGTATGAGGCCAAGACCACCGGTGTCGTACACCGGCTGGCTTCGACGGTCGATGCCGAAATAGATATTTCAGCAGATCGTCGCAAGTCAATCGTGCCCTGACAACGAACTTCTCGGAGTCGAGCGCCGAGTCGCTGTGGCAGCTCTCCTACACTTTCAACGTGGCCGCTCCTGTTGACGTGATGACTTCGAAACTGATCGGATTCGGCACGACGATCTTCGCCGAGATGTCAGCACTCGCCACCGAGACCGGAGCGATCAACCTCGGACAAGGGTTCCCCGACACCGATGGGCCGCGCGCCGTGCTTGATGCTGCGATCGACGCGATCAACTCGGGTGGCAACCAATACCCGCCGTTGCCCGGCATGCCCGTGTTGCGCGAGGCGATTGCCAAACACCAGCTGCGCTTCTACGGCATCGAACTCGACGCTGCTTCCGAAATCGTCGTCACTGCCGGTGCCAGCGAGGCAATCGCCAGTGCGCTTCTCGGCATGCTCGATGCGGGCGACGAGGTCGTCGTGTTCGAGCCGATGTACGACAGCTACCGGGCGAACATCGCCATGGCGAGCGCCATCGCTGTCCCCGTTCTGCTCGCGCCCGACGCAGACGGCAACTACGTGTTCGACCCCGATGAGTTGCGCCGCGCGATCAGCGCAAAGACCAAGCTGATCATGCTCAACACGCCGCACAACCCGAGCGGCAAGGTGTTTACCCGTGAAGAGCTCCAGCTGATCGCCGGCCTTGCCATCGAACACGACCTCGTGGTCGTCACCGATGAGGTCTACGAGCACCTTGCGTTCGACGGTCGTGAACACGTCCCGATGTGCACGCTGCCCGACATGTTCGAGCGGACCCTCACCATCTCGTCTGGCGGCAAGACGTTTCACACCACCGGTTGGAAGATCGGTTGGATGACCGGCCCGGCCAACCTGGTCACAGCAGCACGAACTGCCAAGCAGTTCCTCACGTTCGTCAACGGCGGGCCGTTCCAGCCCGCCACGGCAGTCGGTTTGCGTTTGCCCGACTCCTACTTCGAAGGTCTGCGCGTCGGGCTGCAGGCGACTCGCGATCGGCTCTGCGATGTGCTGACCGACATCGGCTTCACCGTGTTCACACCGGAGGCCAGCTACTTCGCCACGGTCGACATCCGCCCGATTGACCCGAGCGGTGACGGTTACGAGTTCTGTCGACGGCTCCCCGCCAAGGCTGGCGTCGTCGCCGTACCGAACGAGGTGTTCTACGCTCGGCCTCACTACGGCCGCCACATGGTGCGGTTCGCCTACTGCAAACAAATGCACGTCATCAATGCCGCGGCTGATGCCCTGGTGAAAGGATTCGCCTCATGAGCACACTCCGGATCGCTGCGATTCAACACGACATTGCTTGGTTCGACCGCGACGCCAACTACACGATGCTCGCACCAAGGATCGCGGCGGCGGCGGCCGGGGGAGCACGCCTCGTGCTGCTCACCGAGACATTTGCGACCGGTTTTTCCTTCAGCGACCCGGCAATCGCGGAAGCGGAGGGTGGCCCGTCGAGCCAGTTCCTCGTCGCGCAGGCAGCCGCGCATGGCATCTGGGTCGGAGGATCGTGCGCCGAATTCGCGCTGGACCCATCGGCTGACGACCAACGCGTCAGCAACGTGTTCGTACTGGCAGGCCCCGACGGCACTGTGCACCGCTACCGCAAGATCCACCCGTTCTCACATGGCGGCGAAGATGCTTTCGTCCGTGCCGGAACCGACTTCGTCACCGTCGAGATCGAAGGCGTCCGCGTCAGCCTGTTTGTCTGCTACGACCTCCGTTTTGCCAACGAATTCTGGGCGTTGGCCGAAGACACCGACGCGTATCTCCTCGTGGCCAACTGGCCGGCGAAGCGACGCCACCACTGGCAGACACTCGCTCGGGCCCGAGCCATCGAGAACCAGGCGTACTTCGTCGCGGTCAATCGGGTCGGCCGTGACGGTCCCCTTGATGCCGACGGCCGGCGCACCGGCCAGCTTGATCATTGTGGCGACAGCATGGTCGTTGACCCGCTTGGCGAGGTGCTGGTCCATGCTGCCGGCACCGAAACGACGATCTTCGCCGACATCGACTCGGACCACGTTGCGTCGACCCGGGCCCACTTCAGGTTTCTCCAAGACCGTAGATAGTTACGGATGGGGTCAGGCCCCTTTCGCAACTCTCGCGACTCTCTGGTGGTTATCGCGCAACTATCTCGACGACTTGCGCATCAGGCTGACCTCGACGCCGTGCGACGTTTGCTGCCCGACTTCGACAAAGCTGTGCTTCTTGTGGAACGCGAGTGATGGTTCATTGGGTGGGTCGATGTTCACCTCAAGCGTGAGCCCTGTTGCGTCAGCAGCGGTCAGCCGACGCTCGACCTCGGCGTAGAGCTGACTCCCGAGACCCTTGCCCTGTGTTGCGGCATCGAAGGCCACGCGGTCGAGATACCAGTCGGTGGGGTAGCGCTCCATGAACCACGCGTAGTTGATGGAGTCGTAGGTCGAGCCGGGCGCAAGTACAAGGCAGAACCCGGCGATCGCGCCGTCGGCTTCGACCACCAGCCGCGCAGCACTCTCGCTCATGATAAATCGCAGCTGTTCGAGGTCGATGTCCCCCACCTCTGGCACGTTGGCCTCGTTGATCTCTAATACCTCCGCCAGATCTGCCTCGACCATGTCCCGAATCGTCACTCCACAAACCGTACCGAGCCAGGAGCGTCAGTGTGATGGTTTTGGCTGGCACAGAGACCAAAAGCATCACGCTGACGAATTGGGTGCGGTGGGGTGCGGTGGGGTGCGGTGGGGCCTCGTATCCTGAGGTCATGCTTTTCCGGAGGAACTCGACCATGATCACTCCCGACGAGGCCTTGCCGGGCCGCGACGAAGCAATGCAGGTGCCTGACGCGCACTTCGTCAACGGCAACCCGCTCACGGGGCCCTGGTCCGACGGCATGGAGATCGCGGTTGTCGGAATGGGCTGTTTCTGGGGCGCCGAGCGGCTCTTCTGGCAGCTCGACGGGGTGTACTCCACCTTTGTTGGCTACGCCGGTGGCTTCACGCCGAACTGCACCTACGAAGAGAACTGCACCGGCCGCACGGGCCACGCTGAAGCCGTCGGCATCGTGTTTGACCCGTCAGTGATCAGCTTCGAGCGGATTATGCAGGTTTTCTGGGAAGAGCACGACCCCACCCAGGAGATGCGCCAGGGGAACGACGTCGGCAGCCAGTACCGCACCGGTGTGTGGGCCACGCAGCCAAGCCAACTCCCGGTCATCGAGGCGACCAAGGCTCGCGTGCAGGATGGCCTCGACGCGATGCGCAAGGGACAGATCACGACCGAAGTCGGATCAATCGACTTCGAGACCGACTTTTACTATGCCGAGCCGTATCACCAGCAGTATCTCGCCAAGAATCCGAACGGCTACTGCGGCATTAAGGGCACTGGGGTCAGCTGCCCGATCGGGTTACAGTCGTAGAGGCAGCCCCGCAAGTTGCGAGGCTGCACCACCACGAGGAGCACACCATGGGTCTGTTTGACAAGGTAAAGAACAAGTTCGCCAAGGCGAAGGACTCGACTGACGACCTCGTTGAGGCCAACAGCGACAAGATCCCTGACGACATTGAAAACAAGGACGACAAGGTCAGCGACGCCGCTGAGAAGGTCATCCCGGGCGACGACAAGCCGGGCGAATGAGTCGCTGCGGCTGATCGGTCTTATCGACTGTCCCAGCCGCTTGTTTCGATCTCGGCGCCATCGGCGTCGAGCCCTCGGCCTGCCCACCGGATCGATCCTGGTGTGGCAGACAATCGGGCAATCACACTCTGCATCGGGGTGCCACTCAAGCCGTCTGGAACGATTTCGATGATGCCCCGTTGCGCGTAGTGAGGGTCGCTGGCGATCTCGGCCATGTCGAGAACAGGTCCGATCGCAGCGTCGGCTGCGGTGAAGGCATCGACCACTTCGGCCTGTGTCCGCGTTGCACACCAGGCGGTCATGATCGTTTCGAGATCTGCACGGTTCTCGGTACGCCCTGCGAAGGTCGCGAACCGCTCGTCGCCTCCGACACCGAGGAGGTCCATCACTCTCGCCGCGACTGAATCGCTGCTCGTTGATGCCGCGACCCACTTGCCGTCGCTGCACTGATACGTCCCTCGCGGCACCGTGTACGGCAGGCCCGCACCGAGTCGAGGCTGTTGTTCGCCCGTGACCGCGAAGAGTGAGGCGAGCGGTCCCATCATGTGGAACATCGTCTCCAACAGGTTGGCATCGACGACTTGGCCGATGCCTGAGTGCAGTGCGACCATCGTGGCGAATGCGGCCGAAAGTCCCGTCACTTCGTCGGTCAGAGCAATCGGTGGGAGGAGCGGCTGACCTTCGGGCTCACCGGACAGGGCGACGAGACCGGACATGGCCTCGGCAATCGTCGCGAAGCCCGCACGGGAGGCATATGGCCCGTCCTGGCCAAACCCGGAAACTCGCGTGATGACCAGCTTGGGGTTGCGGGCCAGCAAGACGTCTGGCCCGAGGCCGAGCCGCTCAAGCGTTCCCGGACGAGAGTTCTCGACGAGCACGTCAGCCTCGTCGAGGAGCCGCAGCAAGGTGGCGCGGTCGGCGTCGTCTTTCACGTCGAGCACAGCGGTCCGCTTGTTGCGGTTGACCAGCTTCCACCACAGGCCCTCGCCATCGCGCGGGTCGCGCCACGCCATGTTGCGCAGGCTGTCGCCGCCCGGCCGCTCGACCTTGATCACGTCGGCGCCGAAGTCGGCGAGGTAACGCGCACAGTTCGGTCCGGCCAGCACCGTCGACATGTCGATGACTCGCAGGTCGGTCAGCGGGCCGGTGCGCTCGCCGGGTGGCCGACTCATGGTGTCCAGCTCGCGATGGCCGAGCATGCTTCGTCGAGGTCGGGGGCTTCGCCGGCGTAGGAGAAGCGGATGTACTCGTGCCCTCGAGCCAGGTCGAAGTCGATACCGGGGGTACAGGCCACGCCGAGTTCCTCGAGCCATCGTTGGCACAGGTCCATCGACGACAACCCGATGTCGGTTGTGAACTGAGGGACGTGAGCATAGATGTAGAACGCGCCGTCGGCCGGTGCGATGTCGGCAATTCCGGCAGCACCCAGGCCAGACAGCATCACTCGCCGGTTGGCCCGGTATCGAGCAACATGGCCCTCCAACTCTTCAGTTGCGTCGAGGGCGGCCAGCGCCGCAATTTGTGACACATGCGGCGCGCAGATGTACATGTTCTGTTGGAGGCGTTCGACGACGTCGACGAGATGGTCGGGGACCACCATCCAACCGATCCGCCAGCCCGTCATCGAGAAATACTTCGAGAAGCTGTTGATGACGATGGCATCGGGCGCGTGTTCGAGCATCGGCGGGGCGATTCCGTCGTCGATGATGCCGTGGTAGATCTCGTCAGCAACGATCGCGATGTCGTGTTCGATGCAGTAGCTGGCGACTTCGGCGAGTGCGTCGGCAGAAAGCACCGTTCCGGTCGGATTCGACGGAGAGGCGAGCACGAGCCCGTCGAGATGACCTGCTTCGCTCAGATGTTGGGCAGTTGGGGCCCACCGGCTCTCGGGTCCGACGGGAATTGGCACTGCCTCAATGCCGAGTGCGATGAGTGTGTTCCGGTAGCAGGGATAACCCGGCTCGATGACACCGACCCGCTGGCCGGGCTCGAATAATGTGAGGAAAGCCAGTGAGAAGCCGGCGGACGCCCCAGCGACGACCACGATTCGGGCCCGGTCGAGTGGTCGCGCCCCCGGCGGACCGAGCGAGGTGTGTCGATCGGCAAGACGTTCCCGAAGTTCTGACAAACCCGTTGCGTTCGTGTAGCCGAGTGGACTGTTGAGGGCGCCGATCACTGCTTGGCGGGCGGTGTCGGGGAGCCCTGTCGCAGGTTGACCGACCTCGAGGTGCATGACGCGATGGCCGGCAGCCTCGCGGGCGCCTGCTGCTCGGCTCATTGCCATGGCATGAAATGGCGGGACCTGTGCTGCCCGAACCGCTGCTTGGATCACACGTGAAGTGTGGCAGCTGTGTGGGGCTTGAGTGAAACGAGAAGTAGCTACCACGCAGCGTGTTTCTGTCAGGTCGGCTTTGCACAGTGTTGACATCGAATGCACGCGACTCGACTCAAGAACCGTGTGGTTTCGGCCGAACAACTCATATGCGATCCCTAACTCTTCCAGAGCGTTTGGACGAAAATGTCCACATCGCGCCTGCCGGCAGAGGGCGTCAGCACCGCAGAGATCGTGCATTCACGCTCACCGAAGTACTCGTATCGATCGTGCTGATGGGCACGGTCATCACGGTGATCCTTTCGGCGATCTTCACGTTGATCCGAGTATCGAGCAGCAGCAGTGACGCCGCCAAGGTCGAAGCTGTGCTCACGAGCGCAGCTGACCGTTTGGCAGGCTGGGCTTACCTGAGCTGTCCCGAGGCGAACGACAGCGGCTATGACGTCATCGTCTCGGCAGCAGCTGACGACGTCAACTGGACTCACGAGAACGCCATCATCATCACGTCGATTCGTTACTGGGACCCTTTGCTCGGCGCCACTGCAGATGCGACGACCGATCCGAACCCCGCCGATGGTGGGTGGGCTGACACTAATTCGCTCGTCGACACCGACGGGTGTGGCGAAGACGTCAACTTCACCACGACTCGCACCCTGCAACAGGTGACGATCGAAGCGCGTTCTCCCGATGGCGCGATCGTGCGTCAACTCGAAGTGGTCAAAAGCAACGTCGGCGATCGAATCGAGACCACCTCATGACCAGCCGATCCCACTTGAACCCGTCTCACCGGTTCGATTCCGTGCGTTCACCGTTTGCCCGCCGCGTCCGCGCCGCCCGCCGCCAGCCGAACAACGACGGCGGTTTCACGCTGCCTGAGTTGCTCGTTGCAATGACCCTGTCTGGCGTCTTGATCGCCGCAATTTCTTTGGCCATCAGCGTCATGCTTACCGCGACGCCCGAGGCCGAGATCCGTCTCGCCGAGTCAAAGGACATCACATTCCTGCAGACATGGGTTCCCGTTGACCTCTCCTCGGCCATCAACTCCTACGACAACCCCGACGAAGCAGATCTCAAGAACGAGATGGAGGCCGGCGAACCGTCGATGAGCTACAACGTCCCGCTCGCGGGGACCAACGTGCTGACGCTCGTCGTGCCTGATCTTGAAGCCGACGACTACAAGATCGTCAGCTATCGATACGTGTTGTCCGCAGGCGACTGGCGGCTCGTCCGCTACCTGATCAAGAACCCCGGAACCGCCTCCGAGTCCTTGTCGCAGGTCGGCGTTGCGAGCGAAGTGAAAGATCCGCCCATCGGTAGCACCTGGAAGCCCGGCGAGAAGCCGGTGCACGCCTTCCAGATAACGTCACGTAACCAGGTTGTTCTGCGGCCCATCGGTGAGAACATCACCGTCTTCTTCAAGAGTGGCAACGAGTTCTCCACCGGCGGCGCTGGCCTCTCGGCAGAGAGGGACCTGACCCCGAACGACCCGGTCACGCTTCCTGATCCGACCGCTCCGCCGTCACGCTGCGGTGGCCGCGTGGCGCTGGTGCTCGACACGTCCTGGTCGGTCCCCGGCTTCGGAGGCGGCAACGACATGGAGGATGCCGCAAAGAGCTTCATCGTCTCGTTCCAAGGTACGCCAACGACGCTGACGGTGATGGGTTTCGACTCGATGGCGTATCAGATCTACCCGAACCTCAACGGCGACCGAGGCCACTACATCGATCTACTCAACCCGTCAAGTGACATCGAGAACGCGCAGATCAACATTAGTGCGCTGCCGAACGTCGACACGCAGTATCCAGGGTTGACGCCTGAGGCGTATGACTTCGAAGAGGAATACAGCTACTACTTGACTCCGGAGGGGACGGGCATCGGAACTGGGGATCGGACCATCGGTTGGTCGAAGAACCGTCGGTCCGAGTCTGGCCTCGAGAGGCAATATGCCACGAACTGGGAAGACGCGCTCCATGCTCCGTTCTTCACAGAAGGTACGGCAACCGAGAATGGCATGCAGCGACCGCAGACGCCTGAGACGGTGGTGTGGATCACCGACGGTGAGCCCACCACAAACCGGGACGAAATGTTCTACGAACAGGAGTCGACCGACTACCTCGGTCCGGCAAGGCTTGCAGCCAACGCGGGCCGCTCGACCGGTGCCCGGATCATCGGCGTTCTGGTCGGACCGGGCGGCCCGGCACTCGAGCAGAACGTCGCCGACGTCGTCGGCGGAAACAAGTGGACCGGCAGCGTCGACCCTGTCACCGATGTTATTGACTTGAAGAATGCCGTGTCGGCCGACTACTTCACCGGCAACTTCGACGAGCTCGGCGACGTGCTCCGTTCCATCATGGCAGCGCAGTGCGGTGGCACCGTGACGGTCCAGAAGAAAGTCGAGGGTGAGACCGCCAGCGGCCGGTGGACCTACAAGACCAATATCGGTGACAGCACCCTTGACCTTGACCTGACTTCGGCGCTGACGTTCGACTTCACCTTCGATACGGGCGACACCGTGCGTGACGTGCTCATTCTTGAAGAAGTCCGTGATGGCTACACCTTCTCGCACGCCGAATGCTCGGTCGGCGGGGTCACCCTCCCCGAGGCGAGCATCGTCCAGAATCCAGAAGGCGCAGCCGGTGTCCTCCTGTCGATCGAACCCGACCAAGCAGTTCACTGCACGATGGTTTCCAACCCGGAGTCAGAAACATGATGATCACGCCGAACCTTTCCCGTGGTCCCAGTGGTCCCCGCGGTCGCTTCGACCGCGGCAACATCTTGCCGATGACCCTCATCATGATGGTGCTCGGCAGCCTGATCGTCTCAGCGCTGATGGCCTTCGCGATCACCATTCTGCGGGTCCGCCCGCCGCTCGAAGAACGCAGCGATTCCCTCGAGGCCGTTCGCTCAGCGATGCGTATGGCCATTGTGATGCAGCGCGACCACGGCCCGAACGGCTGCTACGAGTCGGCCACGTCATCGTTCCGAGTCAACAACCGTGACGTGCTGATCACGTGCGAATCACTCGCAACCGAAGACGACAACGGTGGGCGTTTTGGTCTCATCGCCACGACAAACAACGGCGTGGGCAACGGCACGGCGCCAGACAACGAGGCCATCCGTGTCGGCGATGTTGACACTCAGAAGATCATCCTCAGCTCGGTCTTTGTCAATGGCGGCAACCTTGGAGGGAACAATGGTGGCTTGTCGATCAACGCTGGCGACGTCATTGCCTCGACGTACTCCTCGCCGGAGATGTCGATACACCGGTACACCACCCTCGACCCGTCCTTTGACATTGAGGTTGCGCCGCTCACGACGTGCAGTTCGTTGTTCGGCCCGGCCGTCCTCCAAGTCGACGCCTTCGAACCGGTTGCTGACGATGGTGGTACTGATGGCGATGGTGGTACTGATGGCGCTGGTGGTACTGATGGCACTGACGATGAAACTGACGAGCCGCCCGTCCCAACGTTTGGCTACGTCGAACCGATCAACTTCAACTACGACAATCAAACCACTCTGCTACAGGTCACACCCGACGCGGGTACCGCCATCGTCGCCGTCATGTACACCAACTCGCCGTTCCTTGGAGCGCAGTGGAAGCTTGACCGGTTGGTGACCAATACGGAGACCGGCGGCTTCGACGTCACCCTGCCGCCCGGCAGCGTGACCACCCCTGACGTGCGCGTCTGCTACCAGCAGGTTCCCGCCACCGACCCGAACTACATCCCGACCTGGCTCACGTTCTGCAACTCGCCGATCGTCGATCCCGAGACGTTTGACCAGAGCAGCGCGACTGCCTCGACGGGAGTCGATTGTCGGAATGAGCCCTGGTGGACCTACGCCGGCTGGAAACCCAACTGGCGTACCAGCTACATCTACCCGTACCTGCCGCAGATCCCGTCGTACCCTCGGGTGTCTGTTCCGATCAAAGTCGGTGCGACGAACTGTTACGTCTTCTACCCGGGTCGCTACGAGAACGAGGTTGTTCTCGACGGTGCCGCCGCTGACGGCAGCCCGAACCAGTTCTATTTCGCCTCGGGCGTGTACCTGTTCAACAAGCCGCTGAAGGTCAAGAATGGCGCCTCTGTTGTGATGGGCGAGGGCAGTTACAAGGGTTGTGCGTTCGATGCTGACGCAGCATTCCTCAGCGGTTCGCCTCGCAACCACGAGATCACCGGCAAAGGAGCCACGCTCTTGCTCGGCTCAGACGGGACTGCGTCGGCCAGCCTGAGCAACAACGGTTCGATTGACGTCATTGACTCCTCACTTCGTGTGAACCGTCGTGTCGCCACCAACTCGACTCGAGCAAGCGCTGGGATCAGTGTCATGTCGATCAACCTCGCGACGGGACCAACAGACGCAGGCGGTGTCAAGATCCCATTCGATGACGAGGTGTTGCTCCCCGACTGCCTCGCCAGCGAAGTGATCGGTGACCGGGCCGTCGCACTTCACGACCCGGGATGTGCCGAAAGTATCGAAACATACACACTGGCTCCGAATGATTTGGACGACGTTAGGTACGTGCCGTCACTGCTCAAAGCTGATGCCGCGATTATCCACGCCAGGCTGGACGGTTCGTCCACGACGAGTAACAGGGTGCTGTTCGGCGGCAACCTTTTCGTGCCGAACGCGCGGATCGCCATGAGTTCGACCCAGGTGAATAACCAGTACGTCATCCGTTTACGGAACGGTGCGGTGGCGTCGAGTTTTTCCTTCGACTTCCCGACCGGCAACGAGACCAACTTCCTGATTGGCCAGGAGACCGAGACGGTCTACGAGCGGCTCAAGCTCGCCGCGATTACGAGCTTCGACGGCAAGGCCTTCCGTTCGGTCGTCGAACTCGAAGTCGACACATCGAACCGTTACGCCATCAATAGTTGGACCGTCGACGCAGGATCGGGTGGGTCGACCACCACGGGGACGACAACCACGTTGGCACCCACGACGACGCTCGCTGGAGGTCCGACGACGACGCTCGCTCCAGGGGCCACGACGACGGTCCCACCTTCGACGACGACCACGACGACGGTCCCACCTTCGACGACGACCACCTCGACGACGGTCGCACCTTCGACGACGACCACCTCGACGACGACCACGACCCTCCCGCCGACTTCGGGGCATGACTACTGCAACACCGTGAGTGGCAGGTGGACTCGGGAGTTCGGCGATGGGGGCCACTGGGCTGCTGAGTACCGCAACGTCGGCGGCTTCATCAGTCACCCGCCCAACCCCTTCGATGGAACCGCTGTTGCCACGGAGGACCTAGACGAGATCGAGATCTACCTTGGCGACGGCAAGATCCACCCTGCCATCAATAAGGACTACTACACCGCACGCTTCACACGCAGAGTCAACTTCGATGCCGCATGCTGGATGGCCCTGGCCGTTGGCGCCGATGACGGCATGCGCCTTTACCTTGATGGCACAGAGATTCTCGGCTACTGGTCGAACCACTCGTTCAGGTGGGATTGGAGCTATCACTACTTCGAAAGTGGTGAGCACGAGATCGTGATCGAGTACTACGAGCAGGAGAACGACTCGGCACTCGATTTCTACTGGCTCCACCGCTGATTGAGCTGCGACTGGGCCGCTGGCTCAGTTCGGAACGACGAGATCACCTGCTTGCAGCTGGTGGGCATAGCGCCCACCGGCGGCAAGGAGTTCGGCGTGCGTTCCGATCTCGGCGATACGTCCGTCTTCGATGAACGCGATGCGGTCAGCGCTGCGAATTGTCGACAAGCGATGCGCGATGACGAGCGCAGTGCGACCTTCCATTGCATGTTCGAGCGCGGCTTGAATGTGCGCTTCATTGTCGTTGTCGAGGTGACTTGTTGCCTCGTCGAGAATGATGATGGCGGGATCCTTCAGCAACAGGCGAGCGATCGCTAGCCGCTGCTTCTCGCCACCGCTCAGCCGGTAGCCACGCTCACCGACGATGGTGTCGTAGCCGTCGGGTAGTGCGGCGATCGTGTCGTGAATACGTGCGGCTTTGGCCGCCGCTATGACCTGGTCGTCGGTGGCTGACTGGTCGGCGTAGCGAAGGTTGTCGCCAATCGATTCGTGAAACAGGTGCGGATCCTGTGACACCACGCCAATCGAGGCACGCAACGAATCAAGCGTGAGGTCGCGGACGTCGTGCCCGTCGATACGAACTGCGCCGCTGGTCACGTCGTAGAGGCGGGGGAGGAGCGAGATTGTGGTTGACTTGCCTGCCCCAGATGCCCCGACGAGGGCAAGTGTTTCGCCCGGTGCGATCGTGAGTGTGAGGCCGTGCAGCACGTCGACGTCCGGATCGGTACCACCGCCGAGGCCGGCGTTCTGCTCCATCGTGGGAATCGCCGAGTCGACAGCTGGCGGGTACCGGAAGGTGACGTTGTCAAATTCGACGCCACCGCGTGGGGCGACCAGGTCGAATGCTCCCAGCTTTTCTTGGATGGCCTCCGGTGCATCGAGCACTTCGAAGACGCGTTCGAAGCTGACCATCGAGGTCATCAGGTCGACCCGTGCGTTCGTGAGCCCGGTGAGCGGCTGATACACGCGCGTGACCAGAGCGGCCAATGCCACCAGGGTGCCGGCCGTGATGTCGCCGTCGACGACCATGAGTGCACCGATGCCATAGATGGCAGCGGTGCCGATTGCCCCGACCAGCCCGAGCGCAACGAAGAACACGCGCCCGTAGATCGCTGACTGGATGCCGGTGTCACGGACACCGCGGGCACGACTCTCGAAGGCTTCGCGCTCACGTGGACCGGAGCCGAACAGCTTGACAAGGGTGGCACCAGAGACGTTGAAGCGCTCGGTCATCTGGGTGTTCATCGCGGCATTGTGGCCCATCTGCTCGCGCGAGATTCCCTGCAGCCGCCTGCCGACCCGACGCGCTGGAACGATGAAGAGCGGTAGCACGATCAGCGTCAGCAGGGTGAGCCGCCATTCGAGGGCGAGCATTGCGGCCAACGTGGTCGTCAACACGATGACATTGCTGACCACACTGCCAAGTGTGCTCGTCACCGCTGACTGGGCACCGACGACATCGCTGCTCAACCTGGACGTGATTGACCCGGTCGGTGTCCGCGTGAAGAACGCGATTGGCATGCGTTGGACCTTCGCGAACAGCGCGCCGCGCAGGTCATAGATGAGGCCTTCACCGACTCTGGAGCTGCACCAGCGCTGCACGATGGCAAGCCCAGCGTCGGTGAGTGCCGCCATTACTGCGATTGCTGCCAGCACCTTGATGGCGTAGCGGTCATTGTTCGGTATTGCGTTGTCGATGATTTCTCGCACGACGAACGGAGGCACCAAGGCGAGGAGCGCTGCAACGAAAATGGCCGCAAGGAACACAGAAATTGTTCGACGGTAGGGGCGAGCGAACGCCCAGACACGCGTGAACGTGCCGTCGGTCAGCTTGATGCCGTCGAGCGAGTCCTTGTCGCCGGGGATCATGTGGTGGGGGGACATCCGCATGGAGACCACGCTAAGGGTTGTCGGACCGCTCGCCCCGCTTGCCTGAGCCCCAGTTTTGGGTGGTCCTTGTCGTTTGCTGAATGATGTTGGCTGAAGATGTCGCTCCCCGGAGCCGCTCGTACGCTGTGCACCCATGCGGTGGACCTCTGCACTCCTGGCGGGTGCGCTCGTGATCGGTAGTTGCACCGGCAGCGATGCTCTGCCGGCACCAAAGACTCGCGAGATCAACGCGATCCCGACGAGCACGACGGTACCCACGCTCACCACGCCAGAGCCGGGCGAAGCGCCGCCGCCGACCGTTCCGCCGGAGCCACTCGACTACGAAATCGAGTGGACTGAGCTGGGCGGAAACGTCGACGAGGCGCGGCTCACGGTTCCCCTCGACTACACCGATCCTCAGGGCGAAACCATCGAGCTGTACGTGACGCGACACCGAGCTGACCCTGACGATCGGATTGGTTCCCTTCTGGTCAATAACGGTGGTCCCGGTTCGCCGGCCAGCACGATGGGGATCAACGCAACGAGCTGGTTCCTTCCTGCAATCACCGGACGATTCGACGTGGTCGGGTGGGACCCGCGCGGCACCGGAGTCAGCGGCGGAGCCGTCGATTGCATCGACGACGACGAGTACGACGGGTTCTTCGCTGCCGGTGACATCACGCCGGAAACCAGTGCGGAGAGGGATCGCCTCGTTCAGCTCGCCGAAGAGTTCGCGACGCGCTGCGAGGAACGAGTCGGCCGAGCGTTGCAGTACATCGGGACCAACAACTCTGCGCGTGACATGGATGCAATCCGTCAGGCGTTGGGCGAAGAGCAGGTGTCGTACTTTGGATTTAGTTACGGCAGCGAACTCGGTGCTGCTTGGGCCACGTTGTTCCCGACGACGGTGCGCGCAGCAGTGCTCGACGGAGCCGCTGACCCGAACGCCGACGCGACCGAGAGCACGCTCCAACAGTGGATTGGCTTCGAGAATGCGCTGAATACGTTCCTCGCCGAATGCAGCGCCACGACGTCGTGTGCATTCCACAATGGCGGCGACGCTGAAAGCGCATTCGACGCGCTGTTCATACAACTCGATAAATCGCCGCTTCCGGGGCCCGGAGGTCGGGCAGACATCAACCTCGGCGTCGCGGTCACCGGTGTGGTGCGGGCGATGTATTCGGACCGGTTTTGGCCGGCACTCGAACGGTCACTCGATGACGCTCAATCCGGCGACGGAGCTGGGCTCCTGGCACTCCAAGATGCCTACTACCAGCGGGGTGCCGACGGTACCTACAGCAATTTGCTCGAGTCGTTCCAGGCGATTTCGTGCGCCGACGACCCGGAACGGCTGACCGTCGAAGAAGCCGATGAACAGGCTGAGGTCCTCATCGGAGCGGCGCCTCGCCTGTTCCCGTACAGCACGGGGTCCTACACGTGCAGCTTCTTCCCTGCCGCCCTTGATCCGCGAATCGACGTGACTGGCGTGGGCGCAGGCCCGATTGTGGTCGTTGGCACGACCGGCGATCCGAGCACGCCCCTCGACAGCAGTCGCCGGATGGCAGCAGCGCTCGAAGACGGTCGCCTCGTGATCGTCGAGGCAAACCAGCACACCGGCTACCGGGTCAACAGCTGCATCGAAGACACGATCCACAATTACCTGATCCAGCTCGAGGCCCCGGACACCGAGACCGTCTGCGGCTGACCGTCCTACTTCGCGAAGTGGTGATGGATCGACGGAGGGCGACGGCGCTTCGATCGCTTCGAATCTGGTAGACACGCGTTGTGGGACGACTCCAAGACAAAGTCGCGTTGATCACAGGTGGGGCGCGAGGTATCGGAGCGGAGACCGCCGTGCTCTTCGCTGCGCAAGGAGCGACTGTGGTGATCGCCGACGTGCTCGACGACGTCGGCGAAACAACCGCCTCGACGAACGACCGCATCAGCTACCGGCACCTTGACGTTCGGTCCGAGGACGACTGGCACGGAGTCGTCACCGCCGTCGTCAAGGAGCACGGGCGTCTCGACGTGCTGGTCAACAACGCTGGTGTCGACCTGACGAAGAAACTGTCGGCAACGACGTTGGCCGATTTCGAGTGGCTGATCTCGATCAACCAGATCGGCACGTTCCTTGGCATGCAGGCGGTGTCGGCCGCCTCGGTCGCGGCCGAGACGCCATGCTCGATTGTCAACATCAGCTCGGTTGCCGGGCTCGAAGGTGTGCAGAATCACGCGGCCTACAGCGCGACGAAGTTCGCGGTGACAGGTCTGACCAAGGCAGCTGCCAAGGAGTGGGGTCGATACGGCATCCGGGTCAACTCGGTGCACCCCGGCATCATCGACAGTCCGATGACCGAGGAGCAGTTCGTCGACCCCGACCTCCGTGCCCGCGTCGAGCGAAACCTGCCCCTCAGGCGGCTCGGGCAGCCCATTGACATCGCCAACATGGTTGCTTTCCTGGCCAGCGACGAGGCGTCCTACTGCACGGGTCAGGCGTTCACGGTCGATGGCGGCGTACACGCCTGAGCGAGTCAGGCCGGTGAACACCGCCTCTCACTGGGCCTCGCTCAAGTAGAACCGGCTTGCGGCGCGACCGTGACGCAAGCCTGCGCGTGAGTCGCCGAGGTCGAGCTGGGCTCAGAACGCTGGCGTGAGAGAAACGCTCCACGATCGTTCGGCGGACGCCCACAGAATTGATCTGTGGACACCCGCAAACGTCAGCGCGGAAGGCGTGGGATTCCGACCAGCTGCGGATCGTGCCTGGTCAGAGCTTCTCGTTCGCCGAGATCGGCTCGTTTGAGAGTAACCTTGAGACTAACCGGCGAAGCCAAGCTCGGAGCAGGAAACGCTTGTCGTTGATGTGGATAACCACATATGCTATGCCGATGGCCGATCTCGCAATCATCGCTGGACTGACCAGTCCAGGAGGTTCGATCCGCGAACGCCGAACCGATCTGGGTTGGACACAGGCCGAACTCGCCGATCGCGCCGCAGTGGCGCAAGCTGATATCTCGAGGATCGAGAACGGTCGGCTCGATGCACGGTGGTCGACGATCCATCGGCTGTCTGTGGCATTGGAAGCGCCCGGGGTCGAGCCGAAGCGCAGCTTGGCCAACGGCGGTCGGCGCACTTTGCCACGGAGGCCAACTGGCAAGAAGTGGGCGTCGAAGGGACCGGTCTCGCCGATCGAATCCGCGGAGGTGTAGTCGCCGTCACGTACCGGCCGACAACTCGGCGGCCTTGTCGGCGATCCGCGCAGCCACGAATCGTTCGAGCTGTTCGACAGGGAACCGAACACTCCGGCCGATGCGGATCGGCGTGAGCTGATCTGCGTCGATCAGGTTGTAGATGGACGAGCGGCTGATCGCCAGCATGTCGGCCGCCCGCCGGATGCTGACGAGCAGTGCCTGAGTCGTCGGCTGGCCGGAGGGGGAGATGGGAACTGTCGGGGTGATCGTCATACAGATGTAAAGGCGAGCCGTTCGACATTGGGGGACATCGGCGCATCGAGGTGGATCGGACACGATCAGCCACACGACGCTTGACACGGTCGTGCGAACCATCGTGCGCGGCGCCGGCGCAGGGCGGAGCGTCGAAGGGCTACGGGTTGTGCCGCTTGCCGAGGTCGTCTCGCCACGCGAGTGCCTCGGGATCCCAGACGCCGGTCGCCAGTTCAGCGAGGACAGGGTCGAGCATCTTCTTCACCACGTCCAGAGCGGCGTCGGCGGTCTGATGCCGTAGGCCGGGAATTCCCGCGACAGCTTTCGCGTAGCCGTCGTGCCAGGCCGCCGACGGCAACGTCACTTCGGTGGGAGCGGTCAGGCGTCGGTGCGCGTACTCGCTCGTCATTGCGGCGTGCAGGTCGGTGGCTCGGGGCCGCTGCGTCGTGGCGATCAGGACGAGGTCGACCAAATCTCGGAAGCGGGTAGATGGCCGATCGTCGCCATACGTTTCGAGCATCGCGGCGTGCTTGTCGGCGATGTGGTCCACAATCGGATACACCCGATAGTCCGAAGTGAGGAGGCCGACGATGTGAATCGGTGACAGGTGCTGCATCGACTCGGGTTCGCCGGTCATGTTGCTCGCGACCACGACGTCGATCCCGAACTGGGCGAACTGCCGTGCGCCGATGTAGGCCGTGACAGCGAATCGCTTCCCTCTGGTCAAGCCTGCAAGGTCCGAGCGAGGCTCGATCGCGAAGGAGAAGAAGTCGGCGAGGTCGATCGCAGCTGCGGCGAGCAGGTCCGCCGACGCAGCGGTGAGTTCACCCCGAAAGTACAGATCGATGTCCTGGGTGTGTCGAGCCCGGCTTGGTAGGCGCGCGAGCATGCCGGTTCCGCCCTTGAGTACCCATGTGTTGGCATGGGTTGAGAAGATGCGGCTGAGCAGTCGGTCATAGCCGAACTGTCGTCGAAGCTCATCGATCGTGTGCGACGACATCTCAGCGGCTTCGGCCACACGCGCCTTGAGCGCTGCGTCGAACGCCGCCGCTGTCTTGTAGGCGAACGCGTCGCTCACTTGGCGGCCATGGCAAGTAGTGCATCGAGGTCGTCCACGGCGTCGGCGAGATCGTCGTGAGTTGCCCCGCCGATCAGTGCGTCCTGAGCGAAGCGTCCGAGGTGGCCGCCATCGACGACGTCAGCAACCAGGTCAGCGAACGTTCGGCCGGCCGATGTGACGGCGAAGCCCTCCCGCACCACCCAGTCGGTTCGACTCAGACCGTTCCGTCGGACGGTGATGCGAGCATCAATGCGCGCTTGCAGTCGCTTCGTTGCCGTGAACTCGGGTCGGTCGGCAATGAAGTCTCCGAACCCGTGCACGATCGCTGCGGACCGGTGAGACACCCACAGCGTTGGTCGAATGATTCGGTCGATCGGCGACACCGCTGGAGCGAGACGAAGCCACGCAACCCGAAGATTCTCGAACGAATCCGCTGGTGCGCCGACGAGGCGATAGACGCCGACATCGAGACGTTCGACCTGCTCGTAGTCAGTTGCCCGATCGAGTTCGAAGTCAGCCACGCCGTGCGAAGCTGCTTGGGCACGCGTGAAGTAGCCCGCTTGGGCCTCGGTGACAGCAGCCAGCCGCGACGCCACATTCAGTCGACTTCGGGTTGGTTGCATAAATAGCTCCAGATGCGAGTTACGCAACACCATACTCTCCATCAGCTCATCTATGCGCTGAGATGTCCCGTTCTCGGGATGGTGTCGCCTTTACCTCGTTGACGGCGGCTCGCTGACAACGCACGCCCCGTCGTTCCGACGACGAGTGGAGGTGACGACGATGAGTAGACGGCCTGAAGACGCCCAAGTCCCGGTCCATCGGTCGTTTGTTCCGCTCGTTGGGTCGAGCTTGCTGCTCGTCGTTCCCGTTTGCTCGCCGCGCTTCGGGTCGCTGCGTCTGTCTTGCAGCCCCGGCGTCGCTGGTTCGGCGGTCTGGTCGGCTCGGGCTTCGGCAGCCGGGCGTGGGCGTCGGGTCGCCCGGGCCCGCATGCCGGCGGTGTGTGGTCGTGTCGCGGCGGCGCGCATTTTCAAGTTCAGACATTTGCACCTCGGTGATCGGGTGCGGGTCGTGTCATGTTGAGCGTCGGCAAAGTCGGGCCGGGCAACGCCGGCTACTACCACTCTGCGGTGGTCGCAGGTGTCGAGGACTACTACGCCGGTGACGGCGACGCCCCGGGCGTCTGGATCGGTCGTACGGATCTGGTGGGTGCTGTCGCCGGCAGTCTGGCAACTGCCGCCAACTCCAAGCTGTTACTCGAAGCGAAGTGCGCCCCCGACGGGTCTCTGCTCGGGAAGACGACGGTGTCGGAGCGGTCGGTGACGGCGTTCGATCTGACGTTCTCGGCTCCCAAGTCGGTGAGCCTGCTCCACGCTCTGGGCGGACCGGAGGTGGCGGCTGCGGTCGATGCGGCGCAGACGGCCGCGGTGGAGCAGGCAATCGAGTCGATCTCATCTCGTATCGGCTACACGCGTACCGGGCATGCCGGTGCGGCAGTCGTGGACGCTGACGGTGTCTTCGGCGTCCGCTATCGGCATCGCACGAGTCGGGCGTTGGATCCGCAGCTTCACGACCATGTGTTGATCTCGAACGCAGTGCGAACGGTGTCGGATCGTGAGTGGCGCACGCTCGACGCTCGTGGTCTGTATCGCAATGCGAAAGCGGCCGGTGTCGAGTTCCAGACGTTCCTTCGAGCCGAGATCACAGTCCGTCTCGGTGTCGAGTTCGAAGAGGTCGATGCGAATGGTCAGGCTGACATCGTCGGTTTCGATCAGGAGTTGCTCGAGGAGTTCTCGGCTCGGGGTGTCGACATCGAGGCGGCGTTGGGGGAGTGGACGGCCGGGTTCGTGGAGCGCGAGGGTCGCAACCCGACTCCGGCGGAGGTCGGCAAGGCGCACAAGACGATCACGCTGGCCACACGACCTGCCAAGCCAGACAAGGCGGGCTTGGCGACGGTGACGCTTCGTGCCGGGTGGGGCGCACGAGCCGACCGGGTTGTCGATGTCGATCGTGTCCTCGAACGTGTGCTCGCACACCCTGCCTCACCTGGGGTGATCGTGCGTCCGAGCGTCGAGGTCGTGTTGGAAGCGGTGGAGACACGACATGCCGAGTGGTCCGAGTCGCAGCTGATTGAGCAGATCGCGATGCGCACGACCGGCCCCGACTCACGCACGATTGCGGAAACGATCGAATCGGTCCGCGCTGAGGCGATGGCATCGGTCGCCGTCGTCGACTTGTGCCCGGAGATCGAGCCCGGTGAGATCATTCGTGTCTCGGATGGTCGCCCGGTCGCCCTGGCGCCGTCGGCAGTTCGGTACACGACGAGCAATCATCTGTGTCGTGAGGTCGAACTTGTCGAATGGGCGACGACCCCGGCAATGGCAGGCCATCAGCGACTCGAACCCGACACCGACGCTCTGAATGATCTCGATGCGAGCCAGGCAGACGCAGTGACCGCAATGCTGGGCACGACGCGCCCCGTCGTCGCAGTGGTCGGCCCGGCTGGTGCCGGCAAGACACGAATGCTCGCCGCCGCTGTCGACTCATGGCGACACGCCGGCATCGAGGTGTTCGGGGTGGGGCCGTCGGCATCGTCGGCTCAGCAACTCGCCGACGGGGCTGGGATGTCTGCGGACACGCTCCACAAACTCGTCTACGAGCACCACACCAAATGGATCGAACGCCGGGAGCTCCCGGATCGGGCGTGGGCGTTGCCGGCCGGGTCGGTCGTGATCATCGACGAAGCCGGCATGGTCGACACCCGGCTCCTCCACACCTACGCACAGATCGCGCAACGAAAGAACTGGCGGACGATCCTCGTGGGAGATCACCGTCAACTCGACTCGGTCGACGCCGGTGGCATGTTCGCCGAACTCGTCAAATACACCGACGTAGTCACTGTTGAGCTCGACACCCTCCACCGCTTCGAACACCAGTGGGAAGCCGACGCCTCGTTGCTGCTTCGTGACGGTGAGAACTCAGCAGTCGATGCCTATGAGATTCATGACCGGATCCACGGACACGCCGACGCTCAGGAGGCGATCGAGGCAGTCATCGACGCCGCGGTCGTCGGCAACGTCGAGGGTCGAGATGTACTTGTGATGGCTCCGACCAACCGGCTCGTCGAACAGATCAACGACGTCATGACCGAACGGCTCCTTGACGCCGGCAAGCTCGACCCGGTCGACTCGATCGAGATTGGCGGGCATCAGTTCCATGTCGGTCAGCCGGTCGTGACTCGGGCCAACGATCGCCGTCTCACTCACGGACGAAATGACGACGAGTGGGTGCGCAACGGCGACCGCTGGACCGTTCTCGCCGGAACGAGCGATGAGCTGTATCTGCAGCATCGAGAGACGGGCGATCATCAGGCTCTCCCGGCCGAGTACATCGAGGCAGGACACCTGAGCGTGGACTACGCGTCCACGATCAACAGAGCCCAAGGCGCCACCGTCGATGAGGCTCATGTGATCATCGACGAGCGCACCAACTCCAAGCAGTTGTACGTCGCCATGACACGCGGTCGCTACGCAAACCACGTCCACGCGGCGCCGCCCACGGTCGACTTCGAGCAACACGGCCCGACCGACACCGCCGAGCAATGGACTCCAACGGGCGCCGTGACGCAAGCGCTGCAACGACACCCCGACCAGCTGAGCGCGCTCGCTCGTCGCCGACAACTCAGAGAAGACGGCCATGAGCGTTTCGAGCAGCACGACAGTCCGGCGGTTGCGCAACCGTCGGATCGTGCCGCCGCAGCGATGCAACGTCTCCAACACCTGTCCCGCCGCCCCGCGCAAGGCCTGGGACGCTGACCTGCGCCCGGCCCGCAGAACTGTGTCGGGTGTGTCGGCGTGACGGTCAGGCGATGTCGATGCCGTGCTTGGCGGCCAACTCGGCGAGCATCGAGTCGAGCGGCATGTCCGCACGGTCTGCGGACGCTCGGACGATGGCCACGGCGGCGTACAGCGCGTAGGTCCAGTACTGCTCGATCCAGTACGTCACCTCATCGAGCAGGTCCGGTTCGAGACCGCCATGCACCGCATACGCATTCAGGACCGCGTACTGGATCCGCCGATGCTCCTTGCCACGAAACGCAACCTCGGGCAGATACGTCGACAACAGCTCCCGGTACACGACACCGGGTTAGCGCTCAACGCCTGCAACGGCGAGGGCATCGGCGGCGAGTCCCATGAACACCTCGCCCGGGAACGTTTCGTGCTGCACGTGCAGGTCAGCGATGTCCGCGACCAGCTGGTTCGCATCATCACCACGCCCGAGCCCCACGAGGAACCGACGCAGAGCCTTGACGTGATCATCGTCGGTCGGCCTTCCCATCCGAACACCCTACGCGAGCGGCGATCGACCACTTCTCGGTCCACCGAGCAAGCACGTTATGGCGCAGGCGATTACCCGCCTACGTGCCGATCGCGAGCGGTCAATGGTCGTTGTCGGCGGCGTTATTACGAGCGGTCTGGACTCTCTGAACGAGGACCTCAGGTTCCTGACGACAAATCTCAGGGACCGATCGCCCGTCGATCGTCTCGTGCTTTCAGGACGGCCGCCATGAGCATGGCGGGGAAGAATCCGATGGCATACAAGATGAGCCCCACTGTCGGGAGCGCTGCACTCGGAGCGTCGCACTGAGGCGGAAACGAATCGGCGACCGAGAGAATCAGCGGCCCCTCGCAGATCGGCTCGCCTTCGCTCGCGAGGTACGCGACCACGAGAAGCACCAGCCAGATCAGGGACCAGACAATCAAGGCGTGAGTAAAACGCTTCATCTCAGTTCGACGTCGTCGAGGCGAGGGCAGTTCCCGAAGCGCGTCGCCGATCAGCGATCACCACGCCAGCAGCGATGGGTACCCCCGCGAACCAACCCCACAGAAAGATCAGCGCTGACGTTGACGAGTCGCTCGAAGCGAACAGCCACCACATGCCGACCATTGCGGCGAACAGACTCCCCGCTACCGATGCCGCGGCCCGGCGGCTGAGCCGAGCAGCAGCGACGATCAAGATGGCCGGCCCCAAGCTGAACACCGCTGGTTGTAGTCCATCGGTCAGTGGATTGGCGTTGGACCAGTTGTTCGACGTCCACGTCCACAGACTGCCCATCGACGACCCGACCACAGAGACGACGCCGTACAGCAGAACTCGTCGCAGGTATGACCCCACAAAGCGGTCGTCGTTGTTCATCTCCCGATTCTTTCACCAACCGACTGCGGTCCGCGTCTCGGCAGATGAACGTTCCTGAGCGCCTCGGCGATCGCGTAAGTGCCGTACTGATCGGTCGACAGTCGTTCCGTGTGGCGTTGTTATGAGCTGTCCTTGCGGCCCGGCGAGAGGTCGGTGAGGAGGTCGAATCGAGCGGGTCAGGCTGGCGAGTTGGCGCGGTTGGTGGTTCGCCTCGTTGGGGTTCGCCGGGAGCGATTCGCTGTTGCGTGAGCCGGCAACGGGGGTCCGGGATCGGGTTCGCCGGGCCCAACCAGACGGCTACTTGGTCTGGTTCGGATGGGCTGTTGCGACGCGGGTGAGGTAGACGCTCCTGGTGTCCTGGTCCACGACGTACCAGACGCGTGCGCCTTTGGCCATTTCGTATTGCCATTGGTCGCGTTCCACGCCCCCGACGTTCGTCGTTGACAGACTGCCCTTGAGTCGATGCTGCTTGTTCGGGTTGTCGACGTGGGTGGGATCGGCGGTGAGACGATCGAACAGATCGGCGCACCCGTTTCGTTGGGATGCTGCCAGATCAGTCCAGCCGACCTCGCAGGCTCGATCGGCGTGGTGCAGCGTGTACTCCGACTTCTTTGTCGGACGCCGGACGCTGCGATCTCGTTTCGCCACGGGTCAGGGTCGCTCGACGCGCGTATCGACAGGATTCTCGAACGGACCAACCGGGCCCAGGCCGACGGCCCAAGCCCGAGCGGTTCCGCGCCAGGCCGAGAGAGCATCGAGGAGCGGTCGCCAGGTGCCGAGCGATTCACAGGTCTCGGCAAGCGGACCTACTTCGGTGGCCAGTTCGATCTGGTCATTGGTCGGCAGAACACGTGTCCACGGCCACGCAGCGTTGAGAATGACACAGACTTGCTCGGGTGATTCGGTTGCCACAACAGCGCCGAGCAACCCACACATCTCGCGCATCACGATCACGACGTCGTCCTCGTGTTGAGAGATTCGCAGAGTCTGGGATCCTCTGGTCACGGTGACTTCGCCGTCGGCATCGAGGGCATCACCCACCTCAGTGGGCTTCTTTGCAAGGTCGGACCACTGAAACACGGGGTGAGCCAGGGTGGAGGACATGACGCCATGATACCCGACGCCGATCCTGTTCGGCATTGATTCCGATTTCATGCGGAACTGGAAACGCCGACGATCAGTGCTGTCGTGACGAACGCATGCACGGCGGTGGGCCCGCAGCGATCCGCACCGCTGGCTCACCCCTTATGGGGTCAGCGGCTGGCGCCGGCGACGAAGGTGGACACGATGTAGGTGGGGTGCCGGTCGAGTGATCCTCGACCTCGGTCGTAGCACATCGTGGTCCGAGGGTCGGAGTGCGACGCAGCTTCTTGGACGTCACGCAAAGGGACGTCAGCGTCGAGGGCTGCGGTGATGAAGCTGTGGCGCAGCGAGTGTGGGCTGATCCGTTTGTCGATCCCGGCGGCTTTCGTCAACCGTCGCACGATCCGCGCCGAGGCGTGACGATCAAGGCGTCCGGTGCCGTCGTGATTCCTGAAGATCGGCCCCGACAGGCGTTCACCGATGTACAGGTCGAGCGCCCTCGCCGTGCGCGGCGAGAGCGGGATCGTGGCCGTCTTGTTGCCTTTGCGATGAATGAACAAGGTCCTGTGACCGCGGTTGACGTCGAGGTTGTCGATGTTCGCACCGAGCGCTTCGGAGATCCGCAGCCCGTTCAACGCCAGCAGACAAGCCAAGGCGTGGTCGCGGCCCCCGCAGAGTCCGGCTTGAACGAGGAACGCTCCAAGTTCGTTGCGATCCAGCCCGAGCGTGGAGGACTCGCAGTCCTGCTTCGGATGACGCACATGCGCCGACGGGTCGCGTTCGATCATGCGTTCCTGGGAACAGTATTTGTAGAACCCGCAGATCGTCGACAGACGCCGTCCAATGGTGGATCGGGCTTTGCCCTGGGACTCGGACCAGCGGGCGTACAGCTCAATGTGGGCGCGTTCGATCTTGAACGGGTCGAGGAACGCGTTGTCGAGCCAGCCGATCCACCCGCGCAGATCGAGGCGATACGCCTCCAGCGTTGTTCCGGAATAGCCGGCCAAAAAACCGGCGACTGCGTGCATGATTCGTTGGCGGATCGGGTCGGCCTCGATCAAAACGAGTTGCCCGACGACCTCGCCCGAATGGGCGGTGGTGGGATTCATGATGGTTTCTCCTTCGTTGTTGATGGAGATTCCAGGTGCGCGCACACGACCGACGACGTCAAGGTACATTGATACTTGCGGGACGCGGACGAGGCCGAGCAAATCGAGCACGCGTCCACGCCGCGCCGACCCGCAACCGATTCCTGGAGACCTGATGCCTCGCTCGATCCAAGACATCCTCGACCACGCCGACGAACTCGCCGCACGCTTCGAGAACTACGAACCCCAACCCGACGACGAACGACCCGTCGAGGAATACCTCCTCGAACGAGCCGCACTCGCACGAGCACGAAGCGAACGACAGATCGTCGACGCCATCACCGCCGCCCGCGCCAAGAACGTCCCATGGCTACGCATCGGCGAACTCCTCGGCACCTCCGCCCAAGCAGCACAACAGCGCTACGGCAACATCATCACCGACAGCTGATGTCGGACAGGTATCCGCTCGCGGAAGTGCCGATAGCGGACGGTCTGGACCCGCTGCAGGCCGCACATTATGGAGTGGTTTGATCGCTTCGTTTCAAGGGACCAGGTTCAGGATGCCGATGCTGGATTGAACGACGGTGAAGTGGCGTCGATCGAGTGTTGCGATGTCGTTGGTGCCGAGCCGCTCGGCAGCCGCGATCACGGACGCATCAACCGTGCCGAGTGGAAGATCGCCATACTGCGCCACGAGTTCGGCGATGCGCAGCCAGTCTGATGCGGCAACTGGTTCGACGATGAGGTTGCCTGCGGCCAGATCCCCCAAGAACCTCACCTCTGGATCAACGCCGAGTCGGGTGCCCAGGAGATAGGCCACTTCAGTGATGACGAGGGTGGGGACGATCAGGGGCCCGGGGTGTGTTTCGAGCAGGTCGAGGCTTGCGGCATGGTGGCGGTCGTCGCGGTCGACGTACGCGTAGAGCGGGCCGGCGTCGATGATCAGTGCGATGAGCCGACCTCGCTGGCGAGGATTTCTTCGATGCGTTCGGAGATGTCGGTGCGTCCGCTTGCGCCGGCGCCTGCAGCGAGGAGGCGACGTTTGCCTTGCGGTGCGACAAGAAGCGTTTCGATGGCTTCTCTGGTCAGTTCGGACACGGTGATCCCGCGCCGCTTGGCTTCGTGTCGCAGTCGAGCGTCGAGGTCGTCGGGGAGCTTGACTGTTGTCCTCTGCATGTATGCCAGCATACTCCACTTGCGGTGCCCGTCCGATCACGTTCTCGCGCACCCAACCGAGCGCCGACGTGTAGATACGAGCGGCTACGCCAGCTGGCCGAGGCCGTTGATATGGGTGGATCAACGACTGTCGTGTGCCGTCATCGTTGCAGTGGCTTCGTTGGGGCTGTGGCTCTCGGTTTGGCATGCGAGTGTGTTGAAGTGGAAGTCGACCGTGTAGATGAGGTGCCGACTGTTCGCGTGGCATTGGAGCCGCTCAGCGTTGAACATGCCGATGAAATGTGGGCGGTGCTCGCGGATCCTGCGCTGTACCGCTTCACGGGAGGCGACCCGCCAAGCCGCGAAGCGCTCGCCGAGCGCTACCGGGCACAGGTTGCTGGATCGGGACAGTCCGGGGAGCAGTGGCATAACTGGATTGTTCGCCGCACTGACAGTAAAGAGTCGATCGGCTTTGTTCAAGCAACGGTCATCGATGGAGCAGCGGACCTTGCCTGGCTCGTCGGTGTCGCTCATCAGTCACGCGGTTTGGCCGTTGAAGCAGTCCTTGCAATGGTTGACGAGCTTGTGGCTTCAGGTGTTTCTCGCGTCACCGCCCACATCCATCGAGAACACTCGCGTTCGCAGCGCGTGGCCTCAGCGATCGGCTTGGAACGCACCGGCGCGGTTGACGACGACGGCGAAGAAATCTGGGGCGATTCCACTGCCGGCAACTGACGCTCGTCAGGCACCGCGCACGTTATAGGGGTCCTCTCCGAGCGGATACGTGCCTGCTATGCGCTACTTCGGCCGACCGGAGTGGCTGTCGTTATGAGTGGCTTCGAAGCCGGCTTGACGAGACAACTCGTGGTTGACTCCGCCGTCGAGAAGCGGCGTGAACATCGACGGAAGAGATTGCTGGACGCGGGAACCTGTCCCTGGGGTCAGGCGTCTAACGTCAATGGTCGTGCAGAGATGGATGTTTGCCTGTGTCGTGCTGTTGGCAGGCTGCGGCAGTGCCACGACAGGTGAGCCCGCCGATACGGTCGTTCAAGCAGCTACGACAGCGCCGGCAATCAACGAGGCTGTTTGCAGCCAGAGTGTTCCTCCGGATTTCGACTTCGATGCTGACCCGGATGCGATGCTCGCCGAAGCCACCCGACTCGAGCCGATGCTCGGACAAGTCCTTGCTTACGGATCAGAACGGCCTGACGAGTTCAGCGGCTACCGACTCGAATGGATTGGACCAAATGATGCCTCTGTGGTGATCACGATGACCAGCGACCGCGAACGACACGTCGAAGCACTCGAACAAGTCGTTGAGTATCCCGATGAACTGATTGTCTGCGTTGGTCCGGTGTCAGGCGTCGACGCCCAAGAGTTACTCGACGAACTCGATGCTGAGCTGCGCAGCCGCGCAGCGAGCTGGGGCAAGAACACTGCCGGTCAGGTCGAGATCGGCTTGTTCGCTGACGACGAAGCCTTCGCTCAAGAACTCACTGATCGGTACGGGGACCGAGTCAAGTTGCAGGTCGGTTCGTTCGCATTTCCCATGCCCGACCCGCTCCCCAACTCGCGGTGTGAATCGCTCGACAACACCAGCGAACAACCCGGCCTCACGATCGAGGTGACCACACCCGGGCGAGCCCTCGGTCGAAGCGGAGGCGACGTACGCAGCATCTCGCTCGAAGCCGTCCTGACCAACACCAGTGATCAGCTCATCGAGTTCTCTTCAGGCGCAGCGATCGGGTATCTCCTCGACGCGAGCAGCACCGTTGTTGCCGACTCGGGCCAAGTCGAAATCCCCGCTGTCGGGATCCCCGTTCGGATTGAACCAGGCGAGTCCGCTGTGCTTCCCGTGGTCGTGAGCACTTCCAGCTGCAACCCGGCCGACGGCTACGTCGTTCCCGCCGGTGACTACAACCTGGTCGCAACCGTGTACCGAGGCCCCGACCAACAGCTCCTCAGCACCCCACTCCCAGTCGAAGTCAGCTGATCTCTGCGGGCCCCACCAGACGCTGACCGTCGAAGGGCTTGCCCGACAGCCGACGCTCCTCAGCGGCCGTCGACCGTTGACCGTTGACCCCGGCGAGCGTTATCGCGCACCTGAACACTCGCGTACGTGCCGTTCCTGCGTGGCTCTCGCGTGTGGGTGTCGTCACCGATATGCGGAGCTCACGGTCGTGTCTCACCCATCGCCGAGATGGTGTCGAAGTGATACCATCAGTTCATGGCGATGACTCTGAGGCTCACTGACACGGAACAGGAAGCTCTGCGAGCGCGTGCCGACGTCGAGGGAATCTCCATGCAAGAAGCCGCACGGCGCGCCGTTCGAGAGTTCGTCAGCCGCAGCGAACACCGAGACCGCGTCGCTCAGTCCGCCAATCTGATTCTCGAGACACACAGCGACGCCCTGCGTCGGCTCGGCGAGTGACCGAACCGGTCGAGTTCCTCGACCTCGATGACGTCGTCGGCCTCGCCATTGCACTGTTCGGTGACCCCGCACCGATTCGTGAGATCGGTCTGCTCGGCTCAGCCGTCGCCCGTCCGCGAACCACAGCGTTCGGTGAGGACGCCTACCCGGACATCTGGACCAAAGCCGCAGCGCTGCTCCATTCGATCGTGAAGAACCATGCGCTCGTCGACGGCAACAAACGTCTGGGCTGGTTGTCGACCGCTGTCTTCTTGGAGATCAACGGAGTCGAGATCTCCAAAGCCAGCAACGACGACGTCTACGACCTCGTCATCGACGTTGCCGCGAGCGACCCGACGATCGAAACGATCGCTGAACGGCTCCGTCGACTCGCCGAGTAGACCCGACAACTCCCACCTCGAGGTCAGCGGGCCAGCAGTACTGAGAACCGCTCGATATCCACGCCATCACACCGCCACTCGGGCCGCCCAGAACCGGCATTATGGGGGTAATCGCGTGCTCGATATTGCTCAGCGTTTGCGCCCGAGAATCCCCACGAATCCGTCAGCTGATTTCGACGGATTGTCGAGCGGCGAGGTCGGTCAGAAGTGACACGACTGCTCACGCGTTCGCCGCGGCACCGGCGCGGATGAGTGCTATGGCAGCGAAGAGCGCGTATTGCCAATAGTCGTCGATCCAGAACGTCACGTCGTCGAGAAGGTTGGGCGCAAGACCGCCGTGGACTGCGAACGCCGTCAGCAGGGCGTACTGGATTCGTCGGTTCGCTGCGGGTCGAGGAGTTCGAGGGCGCGTTCGCTGACCTGGCGCGGTCGATCGCCTTCATGCTGGACGTAGCCGCGGGTCGTCGCCACGTCGTTATGCCCGACGAACCGTGCGACGTCTTCGAGGTCGAGGGAGCCAGAGGCGAACAGGTTCGTCACGACCGACCGGCGCCCGGCGTGCGTGCCGAGGCCGGCGGAATCGTTGCCAACTCGCTCGGCGGCCTTGCGGATCGCACGATCGACGTGCTGGCGCAGCGTTGGGGTTCCGCCCGCCGTCGTGAAGACCAGATCGAGATTTTCGCCGTCGTACTCGTACCTCGGCCACAGGTCCGGGAGATTGGCACGATCCCCCTCGTTCATCTCGCGTCGAGCCCGCAGCAACTCCACGACGGTCGGCCCGAGCAACTGCTCGCCCGTGGCGCCTCGGGTCTTGGTTGGCCCGAGCGACATGCCGATCCCGTCGGCATAGGTCGCTCCTCGACGCACGAGCACCGACCCCCGATCGAGGTCGATGTCTTGCCACGCCAAGCCGAGCGCCTCGCTGATGCGCCACCCTTGGATGAAGCAGAGAGCGGCGGCTGCGGCGAAGCGGGGCTCACACTCGGCGATCAGAAGTTGGGTCTCATCAGGGGTGATCGTGCGTCGCCGCTTCGGCTCCGACTTCGGTGCCTTGACCTTGCGAGCGACGTTCTGGGTAGCGAGACCGAATTCGACGCCCTGCTCGAGGATCTGGACGAGCAGCGTCCGGACGTTGCGTGCTCGCGACGCTGATCCATCGTCGATCATGTCGGAGACGAACGTCGTGATCTGCTCGGGCCGCAGCTCGTGAACCGGAACGGAACCGATCTTGTCGGTGATGACCGTGACATGTTTGCGATATGTCGCCAGCGAGGTCGGGCGTACACGATGCCGGGCCACGTGCTCCAACCACCAGGCCGATAGCCCGTTGACCGTCGTCTTGGCGCTGAATCCATCGGCCAGATCACCGAACGCCGCCTCATGTGCGGCCTTCTCGACGTGCCGGTCCCGCGAGGCGACGGCGAGGGCTCTGGTCTTGCCGGTGGGCCGGCCGACTCTGCCATCGGGCTTACGCCACGGTGCAACCCACACTTCCCGGGTCCGATCGAAGAACGGTTCGGCCTGGCCGTTGGGTGCTTTGTTGACGACGAGGAACGACTCACCCGTTGCATCGGGGACACGCTTTCCCCGTGGCGTCTCAGGCATCGCTCTGCCTCCTCGTCAGTCTCAAACAGTGCTTTGAGACTCACCGTGAGACGAACGCACCGAAAACGACGACGGGCGCCCATGGATCTCGAATCACGTTTTCCCTGCTCAGCAGGCTTTTCGTGGAACTCCATGGACGCCCGTGGACGTACTGGCGGAAGGCGTGGGATTCGAACCCACGGAGGCCCAGAAGACCTCAACAGTTTTCGAGACTGTCCCATTCGTCCGCTCTGGCAGCCTTCCATCGTCGAGGTTAGCGGTGAAATTTCTCGAGCGGAATCAGCGCGCGAATATCCATCAGTGATTTCGATGCCGCAGTTGGCGGTCATTCTTGATGAGCTGATCTCCGTGGTCGACGGATTCGCCGTGGCCCGAAGCACGAAAATGCCCAACTCGGATGCGCTCGGTGGCTTGATCAGCAGCCTGCGTCAGAGCGAGTACAGCTCGTCAGCGGCGAGCGCGGAAGAACGCGCGCAGCAGTTCCGCTGCCTCATCGGCGCACGGCCCCATTGTCGTCGGTACGCGGTGGTTCAACACGTGGCCGTCATGGATGCCGAAGTTGCTCATGCACGCACCGGCTTTTGGGTCGGGCGTTGCATACACGAGCCGCCCCAATCGGGCGTTCACGCAGGCTCCTGCGCACATGGTGCACGGCTCAAGCGTGACGAACAGTGAGCAATCGTTCAGCCGCCAGTGGCCGACCTCGCGAGCGGCATCGCGTAGCGCCAACAGTTCGGCGTGGGCTGTGGGGTCGCCGGTCAGCTCGCGCTCGTTGTGACGAGCAGCGATGATCTGGCCGCCGCGCAAAACAACGGCGCCCACAGGGACGTCGTCGTGTTCGAGCGCAGCTCGCGCCTCGTCGATTGCCAGTTGCATCGTGTTGATGTCAACCGGCTCGAACGCTGCGGTAGTCATGGCGGAGGGAGAGGGATTCGAACCCTCGGAAGGTTGCCCTTCACACGCTTTCCAAGCGTGCCGATTCGGCCGCTCTCGCACCCCTCCAGGGTTGGTCGGGACCAGCGGACGATGTTATCGGGCCGCCGCCCTGAACAAACCCGAAGCTGATCGATCGAGATCGTGTCGCTGCTGCTGTCTCGCAGCTAACATTATGAAGTCGGCTCACGTACGCCGAGTGAGGTGGTGACCGGGTCCTGTGCAATTGACGCCCGTGAACCAGGTCAGGACCGGAAGGTAGCAGCCTTCATCGGCATCGTCGGTGTGCCGCAGATAGCCTGGTCACTACCTCAGTCGGCGAATCGTGCGCCCGAGTTTCAGGCAGTTGCGAGCCGTCGTGCTACGGCGGCGAGGCCAGGAGCGCCGAGTTCGTTGGCCACTTGTTCGAATTCTGTCGTTGGTCCATTCCACGCCCAGTCGTCGACGATGCCAACTTCGACATTGAGGTCAATCGTGGCAATCCGGCGGAATAGCAACGCATCGTCGAACTGAGCGTTGAGTGTCTGGGAAAGCTTTGCGGCGCCCCGGAGCCCTGGAACATCCCACTGGCCTGCCGACTTTGGAATCTCCTCGAGATGGCCGTACTTGGCCAGTACCAGCGCAGAACTCTTGGCCCCCCACCCCGGCAAGCCAGGAAATCCGTCGGCCGAGTCGCCGACGAGACCGAGGTAGTCAGGGATTGAGGCGGGGGAGACGCCAAACTTCTCGATAACGCCCGCTTCGTTGACGATCTCGCGATTGCGGCGGTCGAACTGCACGACGCGGTCGCCTCTGACGCATTGACCGAGGTCTTTGTCGGCGGTGACGATCCAGACCTGCTCGACCCGTTCGTCGGCGTCGGCCACTGCAGCGGCTGCACCGAGCGCGTCGTCGGCCTCGTGGGCGATCATTGGCCAGACGGTGAACCCGGCGGCGACCAGGGCACGCTCGACGACCGGGATCTGCAAGGTGATTTCAGGGTCCATGCCCTCGCCGGTCTTGTATCCGGCGTAGAGGTCGTTGCGGAAGCTCTCGATCGTGTGATCAGAGGCGACGGCGACGTGCGTGGCGCCATCTTCGACGAGGGCCAGGGTCGAGGCAACCACGCCGGCCGCTGCAGCGAATGGGTGTCCGTTGCCATGGCGCGAGGCCGATCCGAAGTGCTGGCGAAACAACTCGTAGGTGCCATCGACGAGGTGAACGCGCATGACGACACGGTAGCGGTACACCGCATGTCCATTGACCTCGGCTGCATCTCTGAGCGGGGTGATTTTGTCCGGCATTGAGCAAAACGTTGGTCAAACGTTTATCAGGAAATCCTCAAGCCAGCTCAGAATCGGTCGATACAAAATCCGGACGAGTTCTGTCGTCTGGCACACCAAAGTTGAAGGAACGCACCACATGGCTATGGACAACTCGGAATCGAATCGTGCAATCCGTGACGCCGTCCAGACGACCCTGAATCGGTTTGCGGACAGCGTCCGCGCCGGGTTCGACGGCCTCCGTGCGCAGCTCGAAGACGAGCAGACAGCACGCACCCATCTCACCGAACAGGTGCAGGTACTCGCGACCATGATCCAGCGGGCCGGCAGTGGTGCTGCGAGCGAAGAGACGCTCCAGCAGTTGGCCGAAGTCCACCGCCGCATGGACACCGCTGATGCCGATGCTCGCGTTCGCCAACAAGAAACCGATGACCGGGTTGCCCGAGTTGTGCAGGATGTCCAGTCGAGCCTGCCGGCGATCGTTGGAGCCGCAGTTGCCCCGGCCATTCGGCCGACGATCAATCGTCAAGACGAAGTCGAGCGCGACCTCGTGAACCTCCGTACGAGCCTCGAGAACTTCGACAGCCAGGCAGCTCGCATGGTCTCGCACGTCGTTGAAGTCACGACGTCGCTGACCGAACGGGTCGACTCGTCGGTGAGCGGCATGAGCCAGAACGTTGAGGAGCGAGTTGGCGGCTTCGAGCGCCGCATCGACGAAGTGTTGGCCGAGGCCACCAAGGGCGACGCCCAGGTTCGAGCCGTGATTGCCAAGCAGGTTGAGGAGGCCGAAGACCGCTGCAACGGCCTTGTGACGACCACCGAGGCTCGAATCAACAACGAAGTCGGCCAGCGCATTGCTGACATTGACGCCTACATCGGGCGTGTGAGCATCGGTCTCGACGAGTCGGTCTCCATCCTCAACGATCGCATCGCCGGTAGCGACGGCCGCTTCGGAACGTACGAGGGCAAACTGGACGCGATTGCTCAGGCCCTGCTGGACGTCGACGCCGAGGGGATCGACGAGCTCAAAGACCGAGTCCGCAGCGCCGCTGGCGAGGCCGAATTGGTCCGCATCGAGATGGAACGTTTCCAAGCGTCGACGAGCGCGACCATCGACAAGACCACGATGCGCCTCACCGAAGTCGAGACACAGATGCAAGACCAGGCAATGGACACCGAAACCGCAGTGCAGCTCGAGCGGCTCGAAGAGGTTGAACGAGCACTCATTGCTCTCGATCCCAGCCAGTTCGTTCGTCTCGAGGGGTCGTACGATGCGCGTGCAGTCGTTGGCGAATACGGCATGGCATCCGAACGGCCAGCTTGGACGGACCAAGCAGCAGCCGTCGACTTCTCCACCGAGTTCCAGATGGCACCGCTGACCGACCCGCGCGCATCAGCGAACGGCCGGTCGACGTCCGATCCGATGGACACGTTTGCCCCGCCCGCGAACGCCCGGCCATGAATGGTGAAGGCTGATTGATGGCTCTCCGTAAACCAAAGAACGATGATGCTGCCCCCGTACTGGGCGGAGGCATTGCAGTCGCTGAACCACCAACAGTCGGCGCGGCTGCCGAACAATGCATGGCGACCGGCCAGGCTCTTGTACATGCTGGCCACCTCGACGTAGAGAAGCTCGCAGCCATGCTGCAGGAAGCCAATGGCGACCTGCTGGTCTTGAGCAACTCGCTCCTGACCAAGGCTGGCGTCAGCCGCAGCGAACTGAGCCAAGCCATCGGGGCCGCTTGTCTGGTGGCCGTCGGTGACAGCAACCCTGGCGCCATCGACGAAGAACTCGTCGTCAAGATCGCCGAGGAAGTTGCTCGGACCCACAAGGTAATGCCGGTCTCCGAGGAGAACGGTTCGATCGTCCTCTACGCCGCTGACCCCTCACCCTCGCGTCGCCAACTCGTCGAGAGCGCCACCGGACAGCAGTTCGTCTGGAAGGCGTCCGACTACGCCACGGTGACCGCGATGATCGAGCAGATGTACCGCTCGACGGCGGATCTCGAACAGATTCTCGGCACGTTCACTACCGAAGACGCTCAGCGACAAGAAGCCGAGACCATCGCCCACGTCAGCTTGGAGGACCAGGCACCGGTTGTCCAGCTCGTTGCTCGCATCGTGAGCCAAGCGCTACGCGACCGCGCGTCTGACATTCACATCGAACCCCTCGACGTGCGGCTGCGCATCCGCTTCCGTGTTGACGGTCATCTCCTCGAATCCTTCAGCCTCCCGCTGTCGGCCCACAACGCACTGATCTCTCGCCTGAAGATCATGTCTGAGATGAACATCGTCGAGAAACGTGCGCCGCAGGACGGTCAGTTTTCGACGAAGGTCGATGGCAGAGAGATTGATGTCCGTGTCGCATCCGTCTCGACGGTGTTCGGCGAGAAGATCGTCATGCGTATTCTTGACAAGTCGAAGTCGATGGTCGGTTTGGGCGAACTCGGTATGCCGAAGGAGACCTACAAGGAGTACGCCAAGCTGGTGCACGCACCGTTTGGCATGGTCATCTGTGCCGGTCCGACCGGTGCTGGTAAGACCACCACGCTCTACGCCACGCTGCTCGAGATCAATGACACCGGCAAGAACGTCACGACGGTCGAAGATCCAGTCGAGTACGTGTTCCCTGGTATCAATCAGGTGCAGACCAACCCGAAGGCCGGGCTGACCTTCGCGACAGCCCTCAAGGCGCTGCTCCGACAGGACCCCGACGTCATCCTCGTGGGTGAGATTCGTGACGCCGACACCGCTCGTATCGCGATCCAGTCGGCTCTCACCGGTCACTTTGTTTTGTCCTCGCTGCACGGCACCGACTCCGTTGCTGCACTGCACCGCCTCCTCGACATGGGCATCGAGGCCTTCCTCGTTGCGTCATCGGTGGTGGGTGTGGTCTCCCAACGGCTGCTTCGCAAGATGTGCGACAACTGCCGTGAGCCCTACACGCCCGGTGCCGAGGAGCTCGCGGTGTTCCGCCAGCACTCGGGTGGTTCCGAAAAGACGCAGTTCTTCCACGGTGTCGGTTGCAGCTACTGCTCAGGCACCGGGTATCGCGACCGCATTGGCATCTACGAACTCCTCAAAATCACCCCGGAGATCCGCCGACTCATCGTCGGTTGGGCCACCACTGAAGAGCTTCGCCGTCTCGCAGTTGCTCAAGGTATGCGGACAATGCTCCGAGAAGCAATGCAGAACGTCGAAGACGACGTCACCACTATCAAAGAAGTTGTGCGAACTCTGTTCGCTCACTGATCCAGCCGATGATCCAGCCCACGACGCACAAGAGTCAGCAGAGAACCTGAAATGCCCAAATTTGCTTACGCCGCAATTGATGCCCAAGGCGCCGCTGTCGAAGGCGTGACCAAGGCCGACACGATTGGTGCTGCGCGCTCGATCCTCGTCGATCAGAACTTGTTCCCCACGAAGATCGAAGAACGTCGCGGGATGCTCGATTTCGAGCTCACGAAGGAGAAGGTCAAGAAGAAGGAGCTGATGCACTTCACGCGTCAGCTCGCGGTCTTCGTGAAAGCCGGCATCCCGTTGACCGACGCACTGCTGACGATCGGCGATGAGAGCGAAGACGTCGCGCTGCGTCGTGCCCTCGGCAAAATCATCGACGAGCTCCGCAATGGCGGGCTGCTCTCGGTTGCCGCCAAAAATCACCCCGAAGTCTTCCCCGAGTACTACGTCGGGATCCTCCAGGCAGCCGAGCTGACCGGTCGCCTTGACGAGTCACTTGAGGCGCTTGCCGGTTATCTCGAGCGTGAAATCGACACCAGGGCCAAGGTCGTGTCCGCACTGTCGTATCCGATGGTCGTCATGGTCATGGCATTCGGCACGGTGCTCGTGCTCGCTGGCTACGTGCTCCCCCAGTTCAAGCCGCTCTTCGAAGAGCTTGGTGCCGAACTGCCGCTCCCGACCCGGATGATGTTGTTCGTCTCACGGTTCTTCACCGACCTGTGGTTCGTGACGGCCGCCTTCTTCATTGTCCAGATCGCGGTGGTCATGTTCTTCGTCAAGACCGAGAAGGGCAACGTGCTCCGCGACCGGCTCGTCTTGAAGATCCCGATCATCTCCGGCATCGTCGACTATGCGATCCTCGAACGCTTCTGCCGCATTCTCGGCGCCATGGTGCGTGCCGGAGTGCCGCTGCCCGAAGGGCTCAAGACGACGACCGACGCCACCAGCAATACGGTGTACAAGGAACGTCTCGAAGTCGCTCGTGCACAGATGCTCGAAGGCAAGGGATTCTCCCAGCCGCTCATCGACACCGAACTGTTCCCTGGCGCTGCCAGGCAGATGTTCAAGGTCGGCGAAGAGACCGGCACCTTGGATGATCAGCTCCATGTTGCCTCGATCTATTTCGACCGGGAGCTCGACAGCCGCATCAAGAGGTTCACGACGATGTTCGAACCGATCATGATCGTGTTCGTCGGTGTGATCGTCGGTTTCGTCGCCCTCGCCCTCGTGTCCGCCATGTATGGCGTCCTCGGTGGCATCAAGGAAAAAGGCTGACCCGGTCGCCGGGATCAGCGAGCAAGAACGAGGTCGACGAAATGCTGTCCGATGAACACCGCAATGACGGTGCCGAGTGCCAAGAAGGGCCCGAACGGCAGTGCCGTTTGCTTGCCTGCCTTGCCGCCGATCATCGCGCCGATACCGACCACCGCACCGAGGACGAAGCCGAAGAACATGCCGGGCGCCACGATGCCTGGGTTGAGGTAGCCGAGGTACATCCCGAGCAGCGGCGACAGCACTACATCGCCCCAGCCCATGCCCTGCGGACTGCCGTAGTACAGGCTGCTGCCCCAGTAGATCCCACCGATCAACGCCAGGGCGATGCCTGCACCGAGCGCTGCCATCCAGATGCGTTCGGGCTCACCATTGACCAGCGCCGCAACGGCCAGCACAATCGCACCCAGCCCGGTACCCCACAGGGTGATTGGCCGGGGCAATGTCTGGGTGTTCAGATCGATCCAGCTCTGTACAACGAGCGTCGCTGCCAAGATGCAGAACGCCGCCAGCACAGCATCGTCACGGAACTTCAGCGCGAAGATCACGAACAGCGTGGCGGTCGCCAGTTCCAAGACGAGTGGCTCGATGCCGATTTTGGTCTTGCACTGCCGGCATCTGCCACGCAACGCCAGCCAACTGACGACCGGAAAAAGGTCGAGGGGTCCGAGGCGCAGGCCACAGTTGCCGCATCGGCTCGGCGGTGCAACCACCGAGCCACCCTGCGGTACGCGTTCAGCGACCACGGTCAGGAACGATCCGATCAGCAAGCCCATCAGGGCCGCAATCGGAAGCAGTACTCCAAGACTCATCGCAACCTTTCCATGCAGACCATTTCGAATAACCACCAGCGGCCAGCGATGGCCCCAGCGGGAGAATAGCGAACCATGTCCGAACCAGACCCGATCCTCATGTCGCTGCTTCATGCGACCGTCAATTCAGGCGCATCCGACCTTCACCTCACCGTCGGTCGCCCAGCCACGGTGCGCCGCGACGGCGTACTCGTCGGGTTTGAGAACGTCCCGGTGCTCACCACCGAAGAGATCGATCGAATGATCTTCTCACTACTCGACGATCGTCAGAAGGCCGAGCTTGAGAAAGAGAAGCAGGTCGACTTTTCGTTCGGTGTGCCCGGCATGGGCCGGTTCCGCGCCAATGCTTTCCGCCAGCGCGCTTCGTACGCACTGGCACTGCGCGTCGTGCCGTTCCGCGTTCGATCGCTTGAAGAACTCGGTGCTCCACCGGCGTGCTTGACGTTGCTCAACAAGCCCTACGGCCTCGTGCTCGTCGTTGGCCCGACCGGTTCCGGCAAGTCGACGACGTTGGCTGCAATGGTCGACCGCATCAACGAGACCAAGCCGGTCCATATCCTGACCATCGAGGACCCGGTGGAATACCTGCACCATCACAAGATGGCAATGGTCAACCAGCGCGAGGTCGGCACCGACGTCGCAACGTTCGGTGCGGGCCTCAAGAGCGCACTCCGTGAAGACCCGGACGTGATCTTGCTCGGCGAGATGCGCGACCTGGAGTCCATGGAAATCTCCCTGTCGCTTGCAGAAACTGGCCACCTCGTGTTCGCCACCCTGCACACCAACGACGCCGCGCAGGCACTGGACCGCATCATCGACGTGTTCCCGGCCGAACGCCGCGACCAGATTCAGATCATGCTTGCCGGTGCGTTGCAGGGCGTAATTTCCCAGCGACTCCTCCCGGCCATCGGCGGCGGTCGTGTTGCTGGCTACGAGGTCATGATCGCGAACGAAGCCATCAGGAACCTTGTTCGTGAGGGCAAGTCACGCCAGATGCGAAACATGATCTCGACCGGCGGTGCCGAAGGCATGCAGACGATCGAGATGGACCTCGCACGCCTCGTTGCTGCCGGCCTCATTTCGATCGAGACAGCCACCGAATCCAGCCAGTACCCGAAGGAGATCCAGGCCCAGCTCGCCACCGCACGTGCGCAGATGCAGGCCCAGGCAACCGTGGCCACCGGCCAGGCCGGCTCGTCCGGTTCGGGTACCTACGAAGGCGCCGCGCAGAGCGTCCCAGCCTGACACTGCGTCACTGATTGCAAGCGGAGAGCCCGATGGTCGTCAAGAAACTCCCATACAAGAACCTTGCTGGTGTCACGCCGTGCCCAGGCGGCTGGCTGGTGTTGCCCGCCCGCCTGGCTGGGATCACCATCTCGGCCGAGGACGCGTTCGTCGTACCTCGACTTTCTGAAGTACTCGACTATCGACCGAAGTTCGAAGCTGCCGGGATCAATATCCCGATCGGCCTGAACGACACGCCCAACGGCAGGTTCCGCCCCGCCGAACTCGAAGCACGGGAGTTCGTCGGCTGGCCACGGTCGGTCGGTATCAACGGTGTCCCGAGCCGAGCGGCAACGCGCGCCGAATCGCCTGCAGAAGCAGCCGAAATGGAGCCATGGATGACGCGGCACGATCGCCGTCGTTTGCGCTGGCTGAAAGAAGCCGAGAGCGAAATTCAACCGTTCCACGCACGCAGCCTGTTCTCGGCTCACCCCGACGTCTCATTCACGCAGATGAACAACGGAGAGCCGTTGAAGACCTCGCCATACCACGAAGATGGTCGGCTCGAGCGTCTGGAATTGATCCGAACGCAGCTCCCTGGCGTCGACGACGTGATCACGCGCGTGCCGCCAGCCGGCGCAGCGCCCGTACACATGCTGCAAGTAGCTGCAATGCTGTGGACCGCTCGACGTGGTTCCGGACGCGCGATTTCGCGTATGCCCCTCGATCCCGTCTGGGATACCGAAGGCATGCGAATGGAAATCGTCAGGTAGGGCCAGATCGCCCGAATACTGCGTTGCGAGAGCGCCTCATTGAGCAAGCTCAACTTCGTTGCCTCGCGCCTTGTCTTCGGATGATCTGATCCCGACCTGACGTGAAGGGTTTCTCGGGTTCATGGTTCCTTGACCTCGAACCACCCGATCCTCAGCGGACCGTAGGAAGAAGGAAAAGAAGATTCTTGTTCGTTGCGTCGCGCCTTGTCTTCGGATGATCTGATCCCGACCTGACGTGAAGGGTTTCTCGGGTTCATGGTTCCTTGACCTCGAACCACCCGATCCTCAGCGGACCGTAGGAAGAAGGAAAAGAAGACTTGAACGGGGGTGTCAGCTGGTCGCTGCGAGTCCGCCGGTGGGACGATCGGTCGTGGGAGGCGGGAACGTCTGGGGTGCCAGGGTGTCTGGCTGGGGTTCGAACAGGGACGTAATGGCATCGGCCAACGCCTTCTGCCGTATCAGGCAGTCGCTGATACCGACCTTGAGGACTTCGACGGATTCCTCGAGCCTGTTCAGTCGGGCATCGATGCCGGTTGGCGCGCCGCCGACGCTCGGTGCGTCGCTGGTGGCCGACATGCGGTCGGTTCGTTCACGCTCGATCAGCTGAGTGAGCCGGCTTTCGGCCCGTTTGGTCTCTGACTTCGATTCGGCTCGCACCAGCTCGATCTGTTCTTGCGCGATCTGGGCGTAGGTGGCCATTGAGGTGAACTGGCTGTGGATCCGCTCTTCGGCCTGCTGCAAACGGTCGCGCAGCGTGTCGAGTTGTGTGCTGTGGTCGGCAGCTGCTTCGTCGCCGAAGAAGTCGTCGGCCGTCGGACCCGTTTCGTTGGCGTCGAAGATGTCTTTGGTCTTGCCGAACATGTGGTTGTCCTGGTGGGGTGCGATGGAGGCATCATCCGCTGCGATGCGTATAAAAACGTAGCAGCATGCGCGCCGACGACCTTGAGGAATCGGCGACACGTGGAGGAGCACGTACAGCGGCCGACACACCGCGGTCCGCGAATCTTTTTCGAATTTATTCTCAAGGATTTACGTGGAAAGCCGAAGACACTATTGCGCTACGGGAGGTGGAACTCACGGGGTGCTGCAAGAACAACCAATCACCTCCACAACAGCAAAAGGAACGCAGCACAATGAAAAACAATCAGGACAAGGGTTTCACCCTTATCGAACTCCTCATCGTCATCGTCATCCTTGGCATCCTCGCCACCGTCACGGTCTTCGCAGTCCGTGGCATCACCGACACAGGCCAAGAAAATGCCTGCGCCGTCGAGGCACGGACACTGGACACAGCCATCGAGGCCTTCTACGCCACGAACCAGGCAGACCCGACCGGCGTTGGCGATTTGTCGCCAGACTTCCTGAAGTCTGCGCCGGACATCGCTAAGTTCACGTTCGTGCTGGGCCCCCCGGCCTCCTTCACGCCGATCGGCGTGTGCGCCTGATCTCACGATCAAGCATTACTGAATAACTGGGGAAGACCTCGCCTTCGGGTGGGGTCTTCTTTCGTTTTCGACACGCCTGATATCGACGGAGTGGTCTGGAGTCGACTTCGAAACGTTCACGCAACCGGCTTCGCAGGCGGCGTGTCAATTGCTTCGCTCCGCAATAATCTCGCCTATAAGTATTCGAAGAAGCCGATCCGGCAAACTCGTGGCGGCCACATTGGCAGGCGCGTTTGCCTTCGCGGCATGTGGTGGTGGAGACAGCGGTGATGCCGGTGGTGACCCTGCGAGCGATCTGCTTGCTGATGTGGTTGTTGATGCGGTCGCTGTCGAACCGGGTGATGACCTGGCATCGAACTTGCTGCCCGACCTCGTCGTCGACAACCTCAACGACGACAACAAGTTCGGGACGACCTTCGACATGCTCTGGGACGAGTCGTTCATCTCGTGGCAGGCAATCGGGGTCAGCTCGCAGCCCGCAGCAGTGCTGCTCACAGCCGACGGCACACCGATCACCGGCTCGATCGGCGCGTTTCCCGAAGACGAAGTTTTGCGCCTCGCCGCCGAGCACCCGGCGAGCTGACTATTACCCGACGAGCCGACCGTTACCCGGAGAACTGCCCTTACCCGGAGAGCCGACCTTTCAGTCCCAGTCGACTCGGACGTGTGCGAGTGCGTCGCGAAGCGCCGTGGCGAGGTCGCGGTCGCGCGGGCTGCGGAGGTCGGCCTGTTCGAGCTGTGGGATGTCGGGCAGTTCGGTGCCGGGCTGCAAACGCAGCACCGACTTCAGCGGATCCTCGAACACCGAGGGCGGACGCGGTGCTGGTTCGTCGTCGATGTCGCGAACGATCGACAGATGGCGGCGCGTGCCGCGTACCGCGTCATCTTCTTCATCGTCGTCGTCATCTTCGTCTTCGTCATCACGGCGACGGCGGCGCTCGCTGTCACTGTCACTGTCGCTGTTGTTGCGCCACACGTCGAGCAGTTCGGGTTCGATCAGGAACTCGTTGCTCAGCGTGTACAGCGCGGCGACGACGTGCTTGCAGGCGTGTCCACCCCAGTTGTCGTCGTCAGGGCAGGAACATGAGCAGGTCAGGTCGCGACGCAACGGCATCCCGCTCCCGGGGAGCACCTCGATCGACGCCACGTAGGGCATCGACCGTGAGCCCTGGATCTCGCAGGTCACGATGCCGGGCTCGATGATGATGTCGAGGACCGAACCGTCGTTGGCGTACTGCTTACCCTTGCGATGACGCGATGGGTCACTTAACTCGGCGGCGAGCACCTTGACCATGGTTGCGGGAAGGCGCCCAGGCTGTGTGGAGCCGAAGGGTTTACGAGGGCGAGTCATTTCAGCCGTCCTGCTCGAGCACGACAAGGTCGCGCAAGTCGCTGGTCGAAAGTTCGGAGAGCCACGCTTCGCCGGTGCCGACGACGGCGTCGGCGAGCTTGCGTTTGTCGTCGATCACCTGACCGATGCGTTCTTCAACCGTGCCTTCACAGACGAGCTTGTGGACATTGACAGTGCGCTCCTGCCCGAGCCGCCATGCGCGGTCGGTCGCTTGATCTTCGACGGCCGGGTTCCACCAGCGGTCGTAGTGGATCACCTGCGATGCAGCGGTGAGGTTGAGGCCGGTGCCGCCCGCTTTCAGCGAGATGAGCAGCAACGGTGGGCCGCTGCCGTCCTGGAATTCGTCGACCATCGAGTCGCGTCGTGTGCGGGTGACGCCGCCATGGAGGAAGGGCGCGTCGAACCCGAACTGCTCAGACACGTGCTGTCGGAGGAGTTCGCCCATCTCGCGGAACTGGGTGAAGACCAGGGCTCGCTCGCCCTGGTCGAGCAAGTCGGTGACGAGTTCGTCAAAACGAGTGAGCTTGCCCGACCTGCCGGCCAATCGGGATCCATCCTTCAATGCGTGAGCAGGATGATTGCAGACCTGCTTGAGACGCATCAGCGCAGCGAGGACGAGACCACGCCGCTTCATGCCGCTCTCTTGCTCGGCATCGTGGAGGAGTTGGTCGACGATTTTTTGGTAGAGCGTTGCCTGCTCCCTGGTCAGCTTGGCGTACGCGATCTGTTCGATCTTGTCGGGCAGATCGGGCAGGAGCCGCTTGTCGGCCTTGGTGCGGCGGAGAATGAACGGCTGCGTCATCCGGCGGAGTCGTGCCGCAGCTTCAAGATCGTGGTGGCGTTCGATTGGCGTGCCGAACTTGTCACGGAACTTGGTGAGGCTGCCGAGCAACCCGGGGTTGACCGCATCGAGGATCGCCCACAGCTCGCTCAATCGGTTCTCGACCGGTGTGCCGGTGAGGGCCAGCTTCTGTTCGGCGTTGAGCAGCCGGACCGCCTTGGCTGCCTTGGTGTTCGGGTTCTTCACCATTTGCGCCTCGTCGAGCACGACCGTCGACCACTTGACGCTGCCGAGGTGTTCGAGGTCACGAGGGAGCAAGCCGTAGGTGGTGATCACGAGCTGGCGTTCCGGGTTGGTGACGAAGAGTTCGGAGTCAGGGGTCGCGAGCGCTTTGCTGCGCGTGGCACCGTGATGGATGACGACATCGAGCTTGGGGGTGAAGCGCTCCGACTCGCGTTTCCAGTTGCGCACGACGCTCAGCGGGCAGATGACGAGGTGCGGCCCCGGGCGCTCGAGAAGATGCGCCAGTGTGGTTGCGGTCTTGCCGAGCCCCATGTCGTCGGCAAGCACGCCGCCGAGCCCGAGTTTGGCGAGGAATTGCAGCCACGACAGGCCACGTCGTTGATAGTGGCGCAGTTCGCCGACGAACTCCGGTGACTCTTGGGTCTCTTCGAGT
>Ga0208414_1000371_pt1 | contig 48213 bp, 51 predicted proteins | sample AntAceMetag02UKE_FD_184770 | JGI IMG/M metagenome (GOLD analysis project Ga0208414, IMG submission 184770) | Saline lake microbial communities from Ace Lake, Antarctica - Antarctic Ace Lake Metagenome 02UKE (SPAdes) (version 2) | ecosystem: Environmental > Aquatic > Non-marine Saline and... | reverse complement strand
CTGCCCGCCCCCCCCCCCGGGGGGGGATCCCCACACGATCGGGGGGTTCCGGCCCGCGGCCGCCGCGGTATCGTCACGCTGCGACCCACCCTGCGACCCACCCTGCGACCGACTGGCCGATCGCCACCACCGCCAGGGCACCCAGCAGCACCAGGGCGGCGCGCGTGACCGTCGCCGGCTTGGCGACGCCGTAGAACCGATGGCCGAGGCGCTGGCCGATCTCGACCGCAGGCGCCAGCAGCAGACAGCGCAGCAGAAGCTCGGCCGTCACCAAGCCGTAGCTGGCCATCACCGCCAGCGCCACCACGTCGATCGCCAGGAATATCGCCACCGCCGTCGCCCGCAGGGTCGACACCGGCAGCGGCGAGGACAGGTACAGCAGGATGATCGGCGGTCCCGGGATGCCCGCCGACCCGGACAGCAGGCCCATGGCGGCGCCGGTGGCGAGCTTGAGACCGGTACCGGGAACGCTCTTCAGCGCGATGCCGGAGGCGATCGCCAGGGTCGCCAGCAGGACCGCAACCCCGATCCCGAGCCGCATGGCGTCGGCGTCGAGGTGCGCGAGCGCCAGCGCCCCGACGGGGATCGCCGGGACCGCGCCGAGAACCATCAGCGCCGCCCCGGACCGGTCGATCTCGCCGCGGATGTGCGGCAGCAGCCGGACCCCTGCGAACAGGTCGAGCGCCACCGAGATCGGCACGATGTCGGCGGGCGGCGCCAGCACCGCCACCGCCGTAACCAGGATCAGCGCGAAGCCGAAGCCGGTGAAGCCGCGCACCACCCCGGCGACCAGCGATGCGGTGACCGCCAGCGCCCATACCTCGGCATGCCAGCCGAGCAGCATCGCGTGCCTGCGATCAGCCGACGCGCAGCCGGCGGTGGCTCACGACGGTATCGCCGTCGGCATCGCTTCCGCGATGCCCCCTCCAGGGCAGGACCCGCAGTGCCCCGCCGCGCGGCAGGGAGTCGAGCCCGTCCGCCGCCAGCGCCTTGACCTGGAGGTGGCCCGCGGTGATCGGCCCGGGCATGGCGAAGCCGTAGGCGCCGGCCGGCTCGAAGCCGTAGGGTCGGTAGTAGGTGGGATCGCCGGAAACCAGGCACAGCCGCCAGCCGCGGTCGCGCGCGACCGTCAGCCCGTGACCGACCAGCGCCCGGCCGAGGCCCTGGCCGCGCCGCTCCGGCAGCACGGCGAGCGGGCCGAGCAGCAGGGCCGGACGGTCGAGGCCGACCATCACCGGCCAGAACCGCAGGGTGGCGAGCGGCTGGTCGCTCTCCGGGTCGGCGGCGATGAAGCCGAGGGTCGGCGCGCCGAGGCGCAGCCGGTATACGGTGCGGCCGCGTCGCTCGGCGCCGAATCCGAGGTCGTTGAGGGTCTCGATGGCGGCGCCGTCGGACGGCGCTTCGGAGCGGATCTGAAACATTTGGGCCACCTGGTCCGGCGAGGGGTACGAAACACCCGCTCCGGCAGGGCCGGGCGGGATCAGTCGGTCGCGCGTCGTCGCGCTGCCCCTGGGGGCGCGGTCCGTCGTCGCAGCTGATCTCGGCTCGTCTGGGTCATGGCCCCGGGGCGTCCTCTGATACAGTGGCAAAAACACGTAGTGGAAACGGCGCCGCCGCGCCAGAGGAAATCAACGCATGGCCGACACGACCGCGATGCAGGGCGATCGCCCCGCACCCGCCCCCTACGTCCAATGCCTGGGCGCCGCCACGCTGGACACCGTGCTGCGGGTGCCCGCCATCCCGCCACACGGCAAGGTGCTGGCCGACGCCTGCGCGGTGTTCGGCGCCGGCATGGCGTCGGCGGCCGCCGCCTCGATCGCCCGGCTCGGCGGTCGGGCCGGCATCTGGGCGCGGATCGGCGACGACGAGGCCGGCGCGCGCTGGCGCGCTGACCTTGCCGGCGAGGGCGTCGACGTCTCGGCCGTGCGGATCGAGCCGGGCCGCCGCACAGCGATTTCCACGATCATCGTCGACGCGGCCGGCGAGCGGCTGATCGTGCCGTTCTACGACCCCGACCTGTCCCGCCATCCCGGCTGGCTGCCGCTCGTCGGCCTGGCCACCGCCGGGGCGGTGCTGGTCGACACGCGCTGGCCCGAGGGGGCGGCCGCCGCGCTGGACGCCGCCCGCGCCGCCGGCGTCCCGGCGATCCTCGACGCCGACGTGGCCGACCCGGCAGTGCTGCGCGACTTGGCGGGGCGCGCCGACCACGTGGTGTGCTCGGAGCCCGCGCTCACCCTGCTGGAACCGTCGGGCAGCCTGGAAGCGCTGGCGGCGCGCCTGGCCGGCGCCGCCGTGGTCTCGGTCACCCTCGGCGCCAAGGGCGTGCGCTGGATCGCCGGCGGGGTGGCCGGCTGCCAGGACGGCTTTCCGGTCGCCGCCGTCGACACGTTGTCGGCCGGCGACGTGTTCCACGGCGCCTACGCGCTGGCGATCGCCGAGGGTCGCGGGGTTGCCGCCGCGATGCGCTTCGCCGCCGCGGCCGCCGCCATCAAGGTCACGCGCTTCGGTGGCCGCCTCGGCGCCCCGACCCGCGACGAGGTGGCGGCGTTGCTGGCCCACGACCGGATCCCGGCGACCTGAAGCCCGCCCGCCCGCCAGGCGTGGCCCGACGGCTGACGAGCGGCAGCGCCGGCTATTTCCGCAGCGCGGTCGCCTGGCGGGCCAGCGCCTCGATCCGCGCCCAGTCGCCGGCCTTGATGGCATCACCCGGCGCCGGGAAACTGCCGCCGACGCACAGCACGTTCGGCAGCGCGAGGTAGGCGGCGGCCTCCTCGGCGCCGATGCCGCCGGTCGGGCAGAACGCCAATTCGGGCATCACCGGCCGGATCTGGTCGAGGACGTAGGTCCCGCCCGCCGCCTTGGCCGGGAAGAACTTCAGGGTGTCGATCCCGGCCCGCCGGGCCGCCATCGCCTCGGAAACGGTCTGGATGCCTGGCAGGTAGGCGAGGCCGGCGGCCGCCGCGGCCGCGACCAGCACCGGATCGAAGCCTGGTGACACCGCGAACTGGGCGCCCGCGTCCAGCGCCGTGCCGATCTGTTCAGCGTCGAGCAGGGTGCCGACACCGACGATCGCCTCCGGCACCGACCGGCGGATCGCCCGCACGGCGTCGAGGGCGGCCGGGGTGCGCATGGTCACCTCGATCACCCGGATACCCCCGGTCAACAGCGCCCGGGCAAGTCCCGGGGCCTGCGCCGCGTCGTCGATGGTCACCACCGGGATCACCGGCCCGACCCTCAGGATGTCGCGGACATGCATCACGGCGCCTCCGTATCGAGCGTCGGTCGAGGCTAGGCGGCGGCGCTTCGATGCACAAGCGGCCGGCGCACTTGCGCCCCATTCGCCCGCCCTCTATATCCGCCCTTGGAAGGTCGGCGTGGACGGGCTCCTCGCCAACCCGGTCAGGTCCGGAAGGAAGCAGCCGCAACGAGTTTCGGTCCGGGTCGCTGCCGGCCTTCCACCTTGGATCGACCGATCCCCCGCATCGTCGGTTTCACGGCTCGCCGCGGCGCCCTATGATCTCCGCATGACCGACGCCGTCGCCCCCGCCAACTCCCCTGCCGACACTCCCGCTCCCGCGGCCGAATACCGGGTGCTGGCCCGCAAGTACCGACCGCAGACCTTCGAGGATCTGGTCGGCCAGGAAACCCTGGTGCGAACCCTGCGCAACGCCTTCGCGCAGAACCGCATCCACCACGCCTTCGTGCTGACCGGGGTGCGCGGCGTCGGCAAGACCACCACCGCCCGCATCGTCGCCAAGGGCTTGAACTGTTCCGGCCCGGACGGCGCCGGCGGACCGACCATGACGCCCTGCGGGGTGTGCGACAATTGCCGGGCGATCGCGGAGGACCGCCATGTCGACGTCCTGGAGATGGACGCCGCCTCGCGCACTGGCATCGGCGATATCCGCGAGATCATCGAGAGCGTCCGCTACCGCCCGGTGTCGGCCCGCTACAAAGTGTACATCATCGACGAGGTGCACATGCTCTCGAAGCCCGCCTTCAACGGGCTTCTGAAAACCCTGGAGGAGCCGCCGGAGCACGTGAAATTCATCTTCGCCACCACCGAGATCCGGCAGATCCCGGTCACCGTGCTGTCGCGCTGCCAGCGCTTCGACCTGCGCCGGATCGAGGTCCCGGTCCTGACCGCGCTGTTCGAGAAGGTGTGCGCGACCGAGGGTGTCGAGGCCGAGGCCGAGGCGCTGCGGATGATCGCGCGCGCCGCCGACGGCTCGGCCCGCGACGGGCTGTCGATCCTCGACCAGGCGATGGCGCTGGCCACCGGCCCGGTGACCGCCGCGCAGGTCCGCGACATGCTCGGTCTGGTCGACCGCGAGCGGGTCTACGACCTCTTCGAGGCGGTCATGGCCGGACGCATCGCCGACGCGCTCGACCTGCTGCGGATGCTGTACGACGGCGGCGCCGACCCGGTGGTGGTGATCCAGGACCTCATGGAACTGACCCACACCGTGACGCGCATGAAGGCGGCCCCGAAGGCGGCCGGCGCCAACGACCTCGGCGAGGCCGAGCGCGACCGTGGCCGTCGGCTGGCCGAGACGCTGCCGGTGCCGGCGCTCACCCGGTCGTGGCAGATGCTGGCCAAGGGCCTCGGCGAGGTCCAGCACGCGACGGCTCCGATAGCCGCCGCCGAGATGGTGCTGATCCGTCTCGGCTATGCCGCCGACCTTCCGGACCCGGCGGACCTGGTGCGACTGCTGACCGACGGCGCCGGCGGCGCCTCTGCCCCGGCTCCGGCCCGTTCAGGCGCCCCTTCCGCCACGACTCAGACCCCAACTGCCGAGCCCTCCGCTCAGGCTCGGATGGCGCCGGTTCCCGAGCCGGCCCCGGCCGGCGCCCTCCGGGCCGAGCCAGCCCCGGCCGAGTTGGACGCTCCGCCGAGCCATGTCACCGAGGGCCCGCCCCTGGAGGACGAGGACGACGGCCTGGCCCCGATGCCGTCGACCTACCAGGCGATGGTCGACCTGTTCCGAGCCCGCGGCGAGCGGGTGCTGGCCGCCCGGCTCGCCTCGCAGGTCCACTGCGTCGCCTTCGCCCCGGGACGGCTCGACATCCGCCCCAAGGCCGGAGTCGATCCCGCCATCGCCGCGCAGGTCGGCGCCCATCTGCGGCGCTGGACCGATCTTCCCTGGGACGTGCGGGTGTCGCGCGACGAGGGCGAGCCGACGCTGGACGAGCAGCGGACCAGCGCCGAGCAGGCGTTCCACGCCCGTCTGGCCGGGCATCCGGTGGTGGCGAAGGTGCTGGAATTGTTCCCCGGGGCCCGGATCGAGGAGGTCACGGTACCCCCGCCGGAGGCGGCACCGCCCCCGGACGACGAGGAGACACCGGACGACACGGCGGCGTTCGACGTCGCGGCGCACGAAGACAGGGCAAACCAAGCGTGAGGCGATCATGAAAAACCTCGGCCAGCTCATGAAGCAGGCTCAGGAGATGCAGTCGAAGGTCCAGGAGATGCAGGACCGGCTCGCCGGCCTGGAGGTCTCAGGCGTGTCCGGCGGCGGCATGGTGGAGGTCGTGCTGACCGGCAAGGGCACCGCCCGCAAGGTCTCCATCGACAAGGCGCTGCTCGACCCGTCGGAGGTCGAGGTGCTGGAGGATCTGCTGGTTGCGGCGATCAACGACGCCCGCTCCAAGGCCGACGCCCTCTCCGCCGAGGAGATGCAGAAGCTGACCGGCGGAATCAGTTTGCCGCCAGGCTTCAAGCTGCCGTTCTGAGCGGGTCGTCGGCCGTGGCCGCCGGCGAGCTCGACCGCGCGATGCAGTATCTGGCGAAGCTGCCGGGGCTCGGCCCCCGGTCGGCGCGCCGCGCCATACTGCATCTGATGAAGCGCCGGGAATCCCTGATGCTGCCCCTGGCGGAAGCGCTCGCCGCCGCCGCCCGCTCGGTGCGGCCGTGCTCGACCTGCGGCAACCTGGACACCGTCGATCCCTGCGGCATCTGCGCCGACCGTCGGCGCGACCCGCACACCATCTGTGTTGTCGAGGACGTCGCCGACGTCTGGGCGCTGGAGCGCGCGGTCGCCTTCAAGGGCCGTTATCATGTGCTCGGCGGGGTGCTGTCGGCGCTCGAGGGCGTCGGCCCGGACGACCTTAACGTCGACGGCCTGGTGGCGCGCGCCTCCGATCCGGCGATCACCGAGGTGATCCTGGCGATGAACGCCACCGTCGACGGCCAGACCACCGCCCACTACGTCGCCGACCGGCTGGCCGCGGCCGGTGTCAGGATATCCCGCCTGGCGCACGGCGTTCCGGTCGGCGGCGAGCTCGATTATCTCGACGACGGCACGCTCGCGCAGGCGCTGCGTGCCAGGCACACCCTGTGACCTCGGGGAGCGGACGTTGACTCGATCCGGCGCAGCCGATATACACGCGCCCTTGCCGCCCCTTTGGCACGTCGACGTGACGGAGACTTCCCGTGAAGCGTACCTATCAACCGAGCGTCCTGGTCCGCAAGCGTCGGCACGGCTTCCGCTCGCGCATGGCTACCGTCGGTGGCCGCCGCGTGATCGCCGCCCGCCGCTCCAAGGGTCGCAAGCGCCTCTCCGCCTAGACCCGTTCGACGGCGTCGAACGGTGAAGACATGCGGACGTCCGGCGCAACCCCTTTGCAGCGCCTGCTTCGTCGCGCCGACTTCCTGCGCGCCGCGCGAGGCGTGAAAGCGGCAACGCCGGGCCTGGTTCTGCAGGTTCGCCGCCGCTCTCCGGACGAGACTGGTGCGGACGATCGTCCGCGGGTCGGCTACACCGCCAGCCGCAAGGTCGGCAACGCCGTGATCCGGAACCGGGCACGGCGACGACTGCGCTCGGCGGTGACGGACGTGTTGTCGGCTCGGGCCCAAGCCGGCCACGACTATGTCCTGATCGCGCGCGCGGCGACCGCCGAACGCGCTTATGACGATCTGCTCGCCGATCTCGACAAGGCCCTCGACCGCGCCGCCGGGAACCGGGATAATCGCTCGTCTCGGGAGCCCCGCTCATGATCCGCGCCATCGTCAGCGCTCCCATCCACGCCTACCGGCTGCTGATCTCGCCGCTGCTCGGCCCGGCATGCCGGTTCTCGCCGAGTTGCTCGGCCTACGCCCTGGAAGCGATCGCGGTGCACGGGCCGCTGCAGGGGCCGATGCTGGCGCTGCGCCGACTGGCGCGCTGCCATCCCTGGGGCGGCGCCGGGTTCGACCCGGTGCCGCCGCTCGCCGCCACCGATCTCGACCGAACGCCCACGCTGCCGACGCGCGGCCTCACCGACGGAACTCCGCGATGACCGACCAGAAGAACATGATCCTCGCGATCGTTCTCTCCGTGCTGATCCTGCTCGGCTTCCAGTTCTTCGTCGAGCAGCCGAAGATCGACCAGCAGCGCCAGCAGCAGGAGCAGCAGCCCTCCGGCAGCAGCCCCCCGGTACCCGGCCAGGGAATCGCGCCGCTCCCGGGCGTTCCCGGCAGCGGCACGGCAGCGGCGGCAAACAATCGCGAGGCGGCTCTGGCGCTGACGCAGCGGGTCCGCATCGAAACCCCCCGGATCCAGGGCTCCATCGCGTTGAAGGGCGCGCGCATCGACGACGTGGTGCTGACCGACTACCGCGAGACCCTCGACGACAAAAGCCCGCCGATTCATCTGCTCGATCCGAACGGCCTGCAGCGCCCCTACTACGCCGAGTTCGGCTGGGTCGGGGCCAGCGGCTCGACCACCGTGCTGCCGACGCCGGAGACCGTCTGGACCGCCGACGCCAGCACCCTGACGCCGGACAGGCCTGTGACCCTGAGCTGGTCGAACGGCCAGGGGCTGACCTTCGAACGCGTTGTCTCGATCGACCGGGATTATCTGTTCACGGTCGCGCAGCGCGTCGTCAACGAGGGCACCGACGCGGTCGTCGTGTATCCATACGGCCTGATCAGCCGCGGCGGCACGCCTGAGATCGTCGACTTCTACATCCTGCACGAGGGCCCGCTCGGCGTGTTCGACGACACGCTCACCGAGGTCGACTACACCGAGCTGCAGGAAGACGGCGACATCGAGCGGACCGCCACCGGAGGCTGGATCGGCATCACCGACAAGTACTGGCTTGCCGCCCTGGTGCCCGGCCAGGGGCAGCAGTGGACCTACAATTTCCGGCACAGCCAGCGCAATCAAGACGACCGCTACCAGGTCGACTTCCTCGGGCAGCCGCAGAGCGTCGCCCCGGGTCAATCGATCACCGCCGAGAGCCGCCTGTTCGCCGGCGCCAAGGAGGTCAAGCTCCTCGACGGCTACGAGGAGCGGTTCGGCATCGCGAATTTCGACCTGGCGATTGATTTCGGCTGGTTCTACTTCCTGACCAAGCCCTTCTTCTACGTGCTGACCTGGCTGAACGCGGTGCTCGGAAACTTCGGGCTGGCGATCCTTGGGCTTACCGTCATCATCAAGCTGGTGTTCTTTCCGCTCGCCAACAAATCGTACAAGTCGATGGCGAAGATGAAGGAGATGACGCCGAAGCTTCAGGAAATGCGGGAGAAGTACGGCGATGACCGCCAGCGCCTGAACGAGGAGATGATGGCGCTCTACAAGCGGGAGAAGATCAACCCCGCCGCCGGCTGCCTGCCGATCCTGATCCAGATTCCGGTGTTCTTCGCGCTCTACAAGACCCTGTTCGTCAGCATCGAGATGCGCCACGCGCCGTTCTACGGCTGGATCGAGGATTTGTCGGCGCCCGACCCGACCTCGATGTTCAACCTGTTCGGCCTGATTCCCTGGGATCCCCCGCAGTTCCTGATGATCGGGGCCTGGCCGCTGCTGATGGGGTTGACCATGTTCCTGCAGCAGAAACTGAACCCGCAGCCGACCGACCCGGTGCAGGCGAAGGTATTCATGTTCCTGCCAATCATGTTCACCTTCCTGCTCGGTCACTTCGCCGCCGGGCTGGTGATCTACTGGACCTGGAACAACCTGCTGTCGATCGCCCAGCAGTGGCTGATCATGCGTAAGATGGGCATCAGGCGGGCGTTGTCGTGACCGAGGAAGGCCCGGGAACAGGGCCCGACGCGGAATCGGAGTTCGCGGCCGCCGACATCGAAGCGGCGCGGGTGTTGTTCGCCCAGGAGTGCCGATTCATCTGGGCGGCGGCCACCGCCGATCAGCTGCCGCCGCTCGGGCTTCCGGAGGTCGCCTTCGCTGGCCGCTCCAACGTCGGAAAGTCGAGCTTGGTCAACGCTCTGACCGGCCGGAAGACACTTGCCCGGACGTCCAACACCCCCGGTCGCACCCAGGAATTGATCTTCTTCGACCTCGGCGGACGGCTGCAACTCGTCGACCTGCCGGGCTATGGCTACGCCAAGGTATCCAAGAGCAAGGTCCAGCTCTGGACCGACGCGCTGTTCGCCTATCTGCGCGGCCGCACCACACTGCAACGGGTGAACCTGCTGGTGGACGCGCGCCACGGTCTCAAGGACAGTGACCTGCAGGCGATGGATCTTTTCGACCGGGCGGCGCTGTCGTACCAGCTCGTCCTGACCAAGGCCGACAAGCCGAAGCCGACGGAGTTGGCGGAGCTGATCCACGCCACCGAGGCGGCCATCGCCCGGCGGCCGGCGGCGCACCCGACGATCCGGGCGACCAGCAGCCTGACGGGCCAGGGCATCCCGGAGTTGCGCGCCGAACTCACCCGCTTCGCCGTCTGACGCCGCCGCCAGGGTTGCGCCGGACCGGGCATTCGCGCTCTATTCTCGGCGACATCTGGATCGGGGCAGCACCCATGAAGCGGATCGACCTCAAGCGCCGGGCCGAGTGGCTCTCCAAGGCCGGAATCCTGACCGAGGCGCTGCCCTTCATGCGCCGATACAGCGACAAGACCGTCGTCGTGAAGTACGGCGGCCACGCCATGGGCGACGACGACCTGGCGCTCAAGTTCGCCGCCGACATCGTGCTGATGAAGCAGGTCGGGATGCACCCGATCGTGGTCCACGGTGGCGGCCCGCAGATCGGCCGGATGCTGGAGCGGCTGGCGATCAAGAGCGAGTTCGTCGACGGCCTGCGGGTCACCGACAAGGCAACCGTCGAGATCGTCGAGATGGTCCTGTCCGGAGCCATCAACAAAGGCATCGTCGCCGCCATCAACGCCGCCGGCGGCAAGGCCATCGGGCTTTCCGGCAAGGACGGCGGGCTGATCACCGCGCGCCGGCTGCGGCGCACCAAGATCGACCCCGACAGCAACATCGAGAAGGTCCTGGACCTCGGCTTCGTCGGCGAACCGGTCGCCGTCGAGGGCGACATGCTGCGCCGCCTGGTCGCCCAGGATCTGATCCCGGTGGTGGCTCCGATCGGCGCCGGCGAGGACGGCGAGACCTACAACATCAACGCTGACACCGCCGCCGGGGCGATCGCCGCGGCGGTCGACGCCAGCCGGTTCCTGCTGCTGACCGACGTCGAGGGCGTGCTCGACAAGGAAGGCCGGTTGATGCCGGAGCTGTCGGTGGCAGAGGCCCAGGCCCTGATCGCCGATGGCACCATCTCCGGCGGCATGATCCCGAAGATCGAGACCTGCATCGAGGCGGTGCGCGGCGGCGCCGAGGGTGCGGTGATCATCGACGGCCGGGTCCAGCACGGCGTGCTGCTCGAACTGTTCACCAGCCACGGCATGGGAACCTGGATCAAGCGCGACTGACGCAGGTCGCCCGCTAACGGTTCCCGCCGTCAGCGAACATCGACACCTGCCACTCGAGCTGCTCGTCATCGAGCGCGTAACGGGTGCCGTACGTCGCCCGAAGCACGTCTCGCGGCTCGATGTAGGCGAGGCGGAGTTGTAACTGCTCGGCGAACTCCATCGTCATTCCGGCCCTCCAGGCCAGCGCCGTGACCGCCTTGGGGTTGCCCGAACTCATCATCGAGTGCACCACGCCCTCGGTCAGGCCGGAGCGCACCGACAGCGCCGCCATCACGAAAGCCCGACGTCCGGCGGTCAGCGCTTCGCTCAGCGACAGTTCGTCGAGCTGACCCTGGTCGTGCATGTTGACGGCCCGGGTGCGCTCGGCGCTCACCGGGGTGTTGCCGGTGCCGGCCTCCTCGATCCGCCGGCTCATGGCGTCGGTCAGGCGTGCGGACGCCTCATCATCGAGATCGGTGCGCTTGCGCAGCTCGTCGACCAGCGCCATCGCCACAAAACGGGCGAGCTTGCCGACATGCCCGGCCGACAGCTTCGGACGCGCCACCAGCGGCGCGTGCCAGCTTGGCTGGTCCGGCGCCAGGTCGATCAGACGGTCGAGGGTCGCCTCGCGGATCTGCGCCGACTCGTTCGCCAGCAGCGCGGCGATCGCCGCGTCGTCGCCGCTGGCGGCGACCGCGTCGGAGACCCGCGACGTCACGCCGCGTCGACGCGAGATCGCGGTCACGGCACCGGTGTTGCGCGGTGACTGCACGACGCCGACCAGGAAGTCCTCGGACAGCAGCGGCGAGCGCTCGAGGACCGGGCTGGCGACCTCGATCGCGGTATCGCGCGCCAGCACCTCGATCACCCGGCGCACCACGTCGGGCGGCGCGCTGGCGACATCGCTGACCGCTTCGGCCAGCCGGCGCCGGACCTTTTCGGCGGCGTCCAGCGCCAGGGTCTCCATGACCTCGATGGTGATGCGGCGGTGCTGCGCCCTTCGCTCCGTGCCAAGCTCGGCCACGGCCGCCACCACCCGGGCCGCCACCGACGCCCGGACCGTCTCGTCGCCGTCGCGGGCGAGAAACTCGTCGGCGCGACGTGGCGTCGACGGGTTGGCCGCGACCGCCCGCCGCACCGCGGTGTCGGTATCCTCGGCCAGATAGAACAGCAGCTCCGGCGCGATGTCCGTGCGCTCGGCAAGGCGCCGGCGCGCATCGGCATCGCCACCGCGCGCGACCGTCATGGCCTCGTGCAGGGATTGCGGATCGGTCGAGGGGTCGTCGGCGCGGCGACGGGGCGGCGGCTTTGTCATCGGCTCCGGTGCTGCTCGTTGGCCACAGGCGCGGGAGGACCGGCGAGCCGATACCACCCCTTGCCTCCATGCTTGATCTCGTACATCACGGCGTCGGCCCGCGCGATCAGTTCCTCGCGCGTTTCCCACGATCCCGGCTCCCTGACCGCCATGCCGATCGACAGCCCGATCGGGTGCTCCGGGCTGCCCGAATAGACCAGCAGGTCGCGTCCGGCGGCGAGGATCGACTCGGCGCGCGCCGGCGCGACCGAGGCATCCACTCCCTCCATCCACAGCGCAAACTCGTCGCCGCCCATCCGGGCGACCAGGTCGCCCGCCCGCACCTGCCGGTTCAGGATGTCGGCAAGGTGGATCAGCGCCCGGTCGCCGACCTGATGGCCGCGGGTGTCGTTGACCTTCTTGAAGTTGTCCATGTCGACGTAGACCAGCGTCCCGGGAGCAGTGGCGCCCTGCGACGCCAGACGCTGCGCGAGCGCCTCGTCGAAGGCGCGCCGGTTCAGCAGGCCGGTCATCGCATCGGTCGACGACAGCGCGCGCAGATGCTCGTGCGCCGCGACCTGCTGAAGCGCGATCCCGAGTTGGTCCGCCACCTCGACCAGGAGGGCCACCTCCTCCCGGTCCCATTCTGCCTGGGCGCCTTCGCGCCACAGCACGACGGTGCCGTTCATCTCCTGATGGTACGACAGCTGATGGGCCAGGGCAGCACCCTCCTCGAGTTCGGCGACCACCGGGTCCCTGGTCTCGAGGATCGCCTCGCGCAGATCGTCCACCACCGGGGTGGGCACCGGAGCGCCGATCCGAACCGCCAGATCGAGCCCGGCCCCCGGCACGATCCGAAACAGCGCGCAGCCGTCGGCCGACAGCGCGCGGGTCAGGGCTCCAGCCGCGGCGTCGAGCATGCGCGCCGGCTCGATCTCGTCGCGGATGGCGCGCACGATGTAAGTGGTCAGGCGTTCGCGGCTGCGGGCGCGGGCGAGCGCCACGTCGCGGACCCGCGCCTCGGTGACGTCGTGGCACACTCCGCGAGCACCGCACCAGCGTCCGCGGTCGTCGAACAGCGGTGCCGCCGAGGCCTCGAGGGTCGCAATCCGGCCGTCGGCGCGCCGGAACCGGACTTCCACGCCCTGCACCGGCTCACGGGTGTCGAACGGGCTGACGATTTCGAGGCCCTCCGGCACCACCAGGAAGCGGTCGGCGGTCCGACCGACCAGTTCGTCGGGATCGTAGCCGAGAGCGCCGCCGGTCGACACGAACACGAACTGCCCGGTCGGCCCGGTCTCCCAGGCGAAATCGGACGAGATTTCGACCAGATCCTTGTAGCGCTGCCGGGAATCGACCAGCGCCGCGCGCAAGTTGTGGTCCAGCGTGACGTCGCGCCCGACCAGCAGGGCCTGGCTGGCGTTCACCGGGATGGTCGCCAGATCGATGGTGTGCCCGGTCTCGTCGTCGGAGATCTTGAAGCTCTGGGAGCCGGTCCCAGCGGTGACCGCGGCCACCATCGCGGTGACCGCCGGCAATTCGCCGGCCGCGAACCGGTGGGCGAACGGGGCGGCTGGAATGTTGCGGGCCAGCACAGATCCGTCGGTCCCAACCAGAAGCACCGGCCCCGGATGATCGGCGAGCGGTCCGTCCTCGATCAGGTCGACCAGATCGCCGGTCGATCGGTCGCCCGTCGCCATCCTGAAATGCCTCCCGCCTTGCCGGATTCCTCCGTCGGCGCCACTGTAGCGGCATGAACGATGTCACGCCAATGCGTCTTAAAAGCCCTGAACCGATCGACGCCGCCTCGGTCGAGACCTGGGTATTCGATCTCGACAACACGCTGTACCCGGCGCGCTGCAACCTGTTCGTGCAGGTATCGGCGCGAATGACCACCTTCATCGAGCAGCGCTTCGGCCTTGAACCGGGTCCTGCCAAGGACCTCCAGCGCGCGCTGTTCCAGCGGCACGGGACGACGCTTCGCGGTCTGATGACCGAGCACGCGGTCGATCCGGCGGCGTTCCTGCACTACGTCCACGACATCGACGTCACCGCCCTCGACCCGGCGCCCCGCCTCGACCAACTGCTGGCCGCCCTGCCTGGCCGCAAGCTGGTGTTCACCAACGGCTCGGTGCCGCACGCCCAGCGGGTGATGCAGCGCCTCGGCGTCGAGCGGCATTTCGACAGGGTGTTCGACATCGTCGCCGCCGACTACGTCCCGAAGCCCGATCCTCGACCCTACGCCCGCCTGGTCGAGACAGCCGGGTTCGTGCCGGCGGGCGCGGTGATGGTCGAGGACATGGCCAAGAACCTGGCGCCTGCGGCAGCGCTGGGCATGCGGACGGTGTGGCTGCGCAGCGACTACGACTGGGCCCGCGACAGCGCCGAGTCGGACCACGTCCATCACGTCGCCGACGACCTCGTCGGGTTTCTCGAGACCCTCGTCGGAGCGGCCGTCGAGCCGCGTTGACACTCCCCGGAGGCCCCGCCATTGTGGCCCGGATTCCGCCTGTTCCACTCCTCCGCCAGCCGACGACGGGACCGATGAGCGCGAGCCGACTGCAAGCTGTGATCGACGATGCCTGGGAACGCCGAACCGAGATCGGCACCGGCACCAAGGGCGAAGTCCGCGATGCCGTCGAGGCGGCGCTCGAGGGCCTCGACAACGGAACCCTGCGGGTGGCGACGCCGAGGGGCGGCCACCACTGGGACGTCAACCAGTGGCTCAAGAAGGCGGTGCTGTTGTCGTTCCGGCTGTTCGACATGGCGGTGGTGCCCGGCGGCCCCACCGACGCCGAGCGCGGGCCGTCGGCGTGGTGGGACAAGGTGCCGTCGAAGTTCGCCGGCTGGGGCGAAACCCGCTTCCGCGAAGCCGGCTTCCGGGCGGTGCCGAACTGCGTGGTGCGCCGGTCCGCCTACATCGCGCCGAACGTGGTGTTGATGCCGAGCTTCGTGAACCTGGGCGCCTACGTCGACAGCGGGACCATGGTGGATACCTGGGCGACGGTCGGCTCCTGCGCCCAGATCGGGAAGAACTGCCACCTGTCGGGCGGCGTCGGCATCGGCGGCGTTCTGGAGCCGTTGCAGGCCGATCCGGTGATCATCGAGGACAACTGCTTCATCGGCGCCCGCAGCGAGGTCGTCGAGGGCGTGATCGTCGAGACCGGCGCGGTGCTGTCGATGGGCGTCTACCTCAGCAAGACCACCAAGATCGTGAACCGCGAGACCGGCGAGATCACCATGGGCCGGGTTCCCGCCTACTCGGTGCTGGTGCCGGGCGCGCTGCCGGGCAAGCCGATGGCAAACGGCCAGCCGGGGCCGTCGCTGTACTGCGCGGTCATCGTCAAGCAGGTCGACGAGCAGACCCGCGCCAAGACGTCGATCAACGACCTCCTGCGCGACTGAGGGCCTGGGAACCATGCCGGTGTCCGGCCAGGCAGGCGTGGGGGCTGCCGCCGCGCTCGATCCGGTGACGATCGCCGGCCGGCTGATCCGCTGCCCGAGCGTCACCCCGGCCGAAGCCGGGGCAATCGATGTCCTGGTTTCGGCTCTCGAGCCGCTCGGCTTCGCCTGCCGCCGCCTGCGATTCGAAGAGCCGGAGACCGATCCGATCGACAATCTCTACGCCCGTGTCGGCACCGACGGGCCGCATTTCTGCTTCGCCGGCCACACCGACGTGGTGCCGGTCGGGGACACCGCGGCGTGGAGCGTGGATCCGTTCGGGGGAAGCGTCCGCGACGGCCTGCTGTGGGGCCGCGGGGCCGCCGATATGAAGGGCGGCATCGCCGCCTTCGTGGCAGCCGCCGCCCGCGTCATCGGCGAGCGCGGCGGGCAGTTGCCCGGGTCGATCAGCCTGCTGATCACCGGCGACGAGGAAGGCCCGGCGGTCAACGGCACGACCAAGGTGCTGGACTGGATGGAGGCCGAAGGCGAGATCCCCGACGCCTGCGTGGTCGGCGAGCCGACCAACCCGGCCGTCCTCGGCGACATGATGAAGATCGGCCGGCGCGGCAGCCTGACCGGACGCCTGACGGTGCACGGGACCCAGGGCCATGTGGCCTACCCGCATCTGGCGGAGAACCCGGTCCACCACCTGCTGCGGATGCTGGAGCCGTTCGCCCACGGCCGGCTCGACGAGGGTACGGCGCACTTCCAGCCGAGCACGCTGGCGGTGACCACGATCGACGTCGGCAACGCCGCGACCAACGTGATCCCGGCCCGGGCGACGGCGGTGTTCAACATCCGCTTCAACGATGCCCACAGCGCGGACTCGCTCGAGCGCATGCTGAGGGCCAGCTTCGACCAGAAGGGCGGGCGCTACGAGTTGACCACCGAGTGCTCCGGCGAGGCCTTCGTGACCGAGCCCGGGCGGCTCAGCACCCTGCTCTCCGACGCGGTGGAATCGGTCGTCGGCCGGCGGCCGGAGCTCAGCACCACCGGCGGCACCTCGGACGCGCGCTTCATCCGGCGGCTGTGCCCGGTCGTGGAGTTCGGCTTGGTCGGCCAGACTATGCACAAGGTCGACGAGCGCGTTGCCGTCGACGATATCCGGGCGCTCACCGACATCTACGCCGCGATGCTGCGGCGGTTCTTCGCCTGAACGAGACGACATGCACCCACCCGACCGGATCGAGGTCGCGACCGCCCTGTACGGAGCCTGGAGGCTGATCCGGGGCGACGTCGGCGGCAGCGCCTACTTTCGCGGCGGCCGTGACGGCTTCTGGGCCGCCGCCTGGGCGATCGTCCTGATTCTGCCGGCGCATCTGCTGACCCTGGCGGTGTTCGTCGCCGCCGACCCGGCGGAGTCCTTCGGCCTGCTCGACGCGGTTCGCGAGTCGGAGATCCTGGCGATCGGCTGGTTCGGCTACGCCCTGCTGGCGCACGCGGTCCTGCAGCGGCTGGGCCGGCTCGGCCGCTTCGACGCCTACATGACCGCCTACTTCTGGACCACGGTGCCGCTGGCTTACGCGCACCTGGCCCTCACCATCGTGCAGGCGATCGGCCTGCTGCCCGATGGGCTGTCCAAGCTGCTGACGATCGCCTTCCTGATTCTGCTGCTGTGGGCCCGCTGGTTCGTCGCCCGCAACACCCTGGCGATGACCGGCGCGGAGGCCGGAATGGTGGTCGCCGGCACGGTGATGTTCGACTGGACCGTCGCCGCCTTCCTGTCGCCGCTGCTGTAACCGCGCCGGCGGCCCCCCTAGGCCGGATAGCCGACCGCGACCAGCGTCAGGCCTTCCGCGGGCGCGGTCGGGCCGGCGGCCGCTCGGTCGCGGGCCCGCAGCGCCGCTGTCACCGCGTCCGGCGACCACTTCCCCTCGCCCACCAGCTTCAACGTCCCCACCATGTTGCGGACCTGGTGGTGCAGGAAGGAGCGGGCGCGCGCCTCGACCACCACCCGCTCGCCGTGCCGCGACACGCGCAGCAGGTCGAGGGTCTTGATGGCCGATGCCGACTGACAGTGGGTGGCCCGGAAGCTGGTGAAGTCGTGCGATCCGATCAGGCGGGCGGCACCCTCGTTCATCGCCTCGGTGTCGAGCGCCGCCTTGACATGCCAGGCCCGCCCGGCGTCAAGCGCCAGCGGCGCCCCGCGGTTCACGATGACGTAGCGGTAGGCGCGCCAGGTCGCCGAGAACCTGGCGTGGAAGCCGTCGGCGACCGCCTCGGCCGCCAGCACCGCGACCGGCAGCGGACGCAGGTGGGCGTTGATGGCGCTCATCACGGTGCGGGCGTCGAACCGGTCGGCGGCGAGGTCGATGTGGGCGACCTGGCCCTCGGCGTGCACGCCGGTGTCGGTCCGCCCGGCGCCGGCGACCTCGACGCGCTCGCCGGAGAACGCGTGCACGGCATCCTCCAGCGCGCCCTGGATGCTCGACCCGTTGTCCTGGCGCTGCCAGCCGACGAACGGGGCGCCGTCGTACTCCAGCGTGAGCCGGAAGCGCGGCATGGCTCAGCCGAGGATCGTGCCGGCGGCGACCGGGAACCCGCGCAGGAACGCCTCGGTCGCCATCGGCGCCTTGCCGGCGCGCTGGACCCGGGTCGGCCGCAGGGCATCCTCGCCACAGGCGATGGTGAACTCGTGGTCGAGCACGGTGCCCGGCGCGTTGGCGAGCGCCCCGATCGTCAGCACCTGCGCCGCCAGCACCTTGACGCGCTCACCCTCGAGGTCGAGGAACGCGCCCGGCCACGGGTCGAAGGCGCGGACCGAACGCTCCAAATCGGCCGCCGGGCGGGAGAAGTCCAGCCGGCCCTCGTCGCGCTCCAGCTTGTGGGCGTAGGTGACGCCCTCGGCCGGCTGCCCGGTCGCCGTCAGGGCGCCCGAGGCGAGCCCGGCCAGCGCCGGCTCGATCAGCTGGGCGCCGAGGGTGGCGAGCGAGTCGTGGAGCGCCGCCGCGGTGGTCTCCGGCCCGATCGGCACCGCGCGCCGCAGCAGCATCGCGCCGGTGTCGAGGCCGGCGTCCATCTGCATGATCGTGACGCCTGTCTCGGCGTCGCCCGCCAGGATGGCGCGCTGGATCGGCGCCGCCCCGCGCCAGCGCGGCAGCAGCGAGGCGTGCACGTTGACGCAGCCAAGCCGCGGCGCCGACAGCACCGCCGGCGGCAGGATCAGCCCGTAGGCGACCACCACCGCGACATCGAGGCCAAGCGCCGCGAACGCCGCCTGCTCCTCGGGATCGCGCAACGTTCGGGGCGTGCGCACCGGGATGCCGGCGGCCTCGGCGGCCGCCTGCACCGCTGTCGGCCGCTCGCGCTTGCCGCGGCCGGCCGGGCGCGGCGGCTGTGCGTAGACGCAGGCGACCTCGTGGCCGGCGTCGATCAGAGCCCTCAGGGTCGGAACCGCGAAATCGGGACTGCCGAGAAAGGCGACGCGCAGTCGCGAAGCCTCGCTCACGCCGCGTGCTCGCGCGAGCGCAGCTTCTTCGCCTTGACCATCTTCTTGAGGATGATGTTGCGCTTCAGCGCCGAGATCCGGTCGACGAACAGGACGCCGTCGATGTGGTCGATCTCATGCTGTAGGCACACCGCCAGCAACCCATCGCCCTCGATCTGACGGGTTGCCCCGTCGCGGTCCAGGTAGCGCACCTTGACCAGGGCCGGCCGCTCGACATCGGCGTAGAGTTCCGGCAGCGACAGGCAGCCCTCCTCGTAGACCTGGGTCTCATCGGAGCGCCAGACTATTTCCGGGTTGATCAGGGCGATCGGCTCCGGCTTGGCGTCCTTGGCGGCCACGTCGACGACCACGATCCGCGTCGCCACGCCGACCTGCGGTGCGGCCAATCCGACACCGGGTGCCGCGTACATGGTGTGGAACATGTCGCCCACCAGCCGACGCACAGCGTCGTCGATGGCCTCGACCGGCTTGCAGCGGGTCTTCAGGATCGGATCGGGAGCCCAGATGATCGGCAGGATGGCCATCGCGATTCGCCCGGTTTCGAGATCACCTGAGGTAGGCGAAGCCGCCGGTACCGTCAAGATTCCTGCGCCCGCCATGGCCGCGCCGACGATCATGATAGGCTCACACATGCCCGCCATCGAGTTTTCCTCACCGCAGTTCCTGTTGCTGGCCATCGGCGTGTTCGGCGTCGCCGCGCTGCTGGTCATCGCCTGGCGGCTGTGGAACGGCGGCGGCATCGAGGACGCGCTCGCCGACAGCGAGCGACGGCAGGGCGAGACGGCGGAACGGCTGGCCCGAAGCCAGGCCGAGCTTGCCGGCCGGCTGGCCCAGATCGCCGAGAGCCAGGCGGCCGCCCAGGCGCGCATGGCCGAGCAGCTGCAGGCCCAGGAGCGGGTGCTCGCCGGTAAGCTCGAGGAGCGGCTGGCCGAGGTCAGCCGTCGGGTCGGCGAGAGCCTCGAGAAGTCCACGCAGTCCGCCCAGACCACCCTCTCGGATCTGAAGGAGCGGCTGGCGGTCATCGACGCCGCGCAACGCAACATCACCACGCTGTCGAGCCAGGTGGTCGGCTTGCAGGACATCCTGGCCAACAAGCAGGCGCGCGGCGCGTTTGGCGAGATCCAGCTCAACGACCTGGTGACCCAGGCCCTGCCGCCGACCGCCTACGCTTTCCAGGCGACCCTGGCGAGCGGCCGGCGGGTCGACTGCCTGCTGACGCTGCCGAACCCGCCGGGCGCCATCGCCATCGACGCCAAATTCCCCCTCGAGGCCTATTCCGCCCTGCGCGAGGCCGGCAGCGACGCCGAACGTGAGGCGGCGCGGCGCGGCCTCGCGCAGACCGTCACACGGCACATCCGCGACATCGCCGAGCGCTACATCGTGCCGGGCGAAACCGCCGATTCCGCCCTGATGTTCCTGCCGTCCGAGGCGGTCTACGCCGAGTTGCACGCCAACCTGCCGGCGGTGGTCCAGGAGGCGTTCCGGCGCCGGGTCTGGATCGTCTCGCCGACCACCCTGATGGCGACGCTGCACACCGTGCGGGCGGTGCTGAAGGATGCCCGGATCAGCGAACAGGCCGGGCTGCTGCAGGCCGAGGTCGGCCGGCTGCTCGACGACGTGCGCCGGCTCGACGAACGGGTCGGCAAGCTGCAGACGCATTTTCGCCAGGCCGACGACGACCTGCGCCAGATCCGGATCTCGACCGAGCGGATCGACAAGCGCGCCGAGCGCATCCGCGAGGTCGAGGTGGAGGAGCCGGAGCGGGTCGCCAAGCCGACGCCGCCCCGGCTGGCGGCCGAGCCGTGATTCCGCCCGACGGCGCGTGCTAGACTGTCGGTGAACCGAACGGAGCCGATGCCATGACCGGGCCCGCCGACCCCCTGCCGAGTGACTGGGACGAGACGACGCTGGCCGCCAGGCTGCCCAACCTCGACATCGACGTCCGGCACCGCCGCGCCTGGGCCGGCGACGCCGAGCAGGTCCAGATCACGCTGACCGCCACCCCGTCCTTCGAGGCGGTCGGGCGGATGATGCAGGCCGGCAACCCGATGCTGCTTTGGCTGCGGATGATCGAGGCGGCGTGGGCGCCGTGGACGGCGATGCTGACGCCGCCGACGGCACGCCTGACCGATCCGAAGCGCGACTGACCGCTCGCTGCCGCGGCGGTCAGGTCAGGAACACCCCGCCGTTGACGTGCAGCGTCTGGCCGGTGACGGAGCCGGCCTCCGGGCCGACCAGGAACCGCACGGCGGCGGCGATATCGTCGACGCTGGACTTGCGGCCGAGCGGGATGCCGCGCTCGATCAGGCTGCTCGGCATCGGCCCCGCCGCAGCGCCGCGCTCGGTGTCGACCGCGCCGGGCGCCACGCAGTTGCAGCGGATGCCAAGCGGCGCCAGTTCCACCGCCAGCGCCCGCATCAGGCCTTCGAGGCCGGCCTTGGACGCCGAGACGTGACAGCGGTTGGGCGTGCCGACATGGGTGGAGATGCCGGACAGGCCGACGATGGCGCCGCCGCCGCGCGTGGCCATGGCAGGCGCCACCGCCCGCGCCAGCAGGAACATCCCGTCCAGCGACACCGATAGGATCTCCCGCCATTCCGCGAACCGCATCTCCAGGAACGGCGTCTGACGCCTGAGGCCGGCGTTGCCGACCAGGATGTCGACGCCGCCGAACTCCGCCCCGACCGCGTCCGCCATGCCCGCGACCGCCCGTTCGTCCGACACGTCGGCGATCCAGCCCATGGCCCGGCCGCCGGCGCCGGCGATCTCGGCGACCACGGCGTCGACCGCCGCCCGGTCGCCGCGACCGTTCACCACCACGGTGGCGCCGTCGCGCGCCAGATGCAGGGCGATGGCCCGTCCTATGTTCCGACCCGCCCCCGTCACCAGGGCGACCTTGCCCTCCAACGCTCGCGTCATGGCGTTCCTCCTTGATCCGATCCGTCACTCTGCAGCATGCGCCGCCGGGCGTCCCGGCGCGACCCCGCAACGGTATGGGAATGCCCGCCGATTCCGGGTCTAATCGCGTCGGAGAAAGACCGAAGCGAGCGCGAGGCAGCCATGCTCAAGGAATTCCGGGAGTTCGCCCTCAAGGGCAACGTCGTCGACCTCGCGGTCGGCATCATCATCGGCGCCGCGTTCACCGGCATCGTCACGTCGCTCGTCAACGACATCATCATGCCGCCGGTCGGCGTGCTGATGGGCGGGCTCGATTTCTCGAACTACTTCCTGGTCCTCTCGATGGGCGGCGAGGCGCCGGCCTCGCTGACCGCGGCCAAGGACGCCGGCATCCCGGTCATGGCCTATGGCAGGTTCATCAACGCGCTCATCAACTTCGCGATCGTCGCCTGGGCGTTGTTCTTCGTGATCCGCCAGATGAACGCCCTGCGCCGTCGCTTCGAGGCCCAGGACAAGCCGACATCCGAAGCGCCGGCCGCGCCGCCGCGCCAGGAAATTCTGCTTGAGGAGATCCGCGACCTGCTGAAGGCGCGGGATTGAGTTCGACTGCTAAAAGCGTGACCTTAACTCCCCATCCGAGGAACGCCACGACCAAATGGATATCTCCCACCAGTTGATCCTGGTCGGCGCCGGGCTGGTCTTCATCAGCATCTTCGCCGGCCTGATCTCGTCGCGCGTCGGCGCGCCGCTGCTGCTGGTGTTCCTCGGCCTTGGCATGCTGGCCGGCGAGGACGGGCCGGGCGGCCTGGACTTCGACGACTTCGGAACCGCCTACACCATCGGCGCCACCGCGCTGGCGATCATCCTGTTCGACGGCGGCCTGCGCACCACCCGCGAGACGCTGCGACTTGCGACCTGGCCGTCGCTGGTGCTGGCAACGCTGGGGGTGGCGATCACGGCCGGGCTGACCGGCGCGTTTGCCGTGCTGGTTCTGGACCTGAGCCTGCTGGAGGGCCTGCTCGCCGGGTCGATCGTGGCCTCGACCGACGCCGCCGCGGTGTTCTTTCTGCTCAACCTTCGCGGCACCAACCTCGTCAAGCGGGTCAGCGCGTCGCTCGAGGTGGAGTCAGGCCTGAACGACCCGATGGCGGTTTTCCTCACCGTCACCTGCGTCGAACTGATCACCGGCGGCGTGCCGGACGCCAGCTGGGACTCGATCGGGCATTTTGCCGGCGACTTCTCGTTGCAGCTCGCGGGCGGGGCGGTGATCGGCCTGTGCGGAGGCTACATTCTGCTGCGCCTCATCAATTCGCTGCAGCTGGCACCCGGCCTGTACCCGGTGCTGGCGCTGTCGGGGGCCCTCCTCACGTTCGGCGGCGCCCAGCTGCTGGGCGCCAGCGGCTTCCTCGCGGTCTATCTCGCGGGCGTCGTGCTGGGCACCCGCCGGCACCGGGCCACCCAGCTGATCGAACGGTTCCAGGACGGCGCGGCGTGGCTGTGCCAGATCGTGATGTTCCTGATGCTCGGGCTTCTGGTCACGCCGTCTGACCTGGTGGACAGCGGCGCCCCGGCGCTGGCGATCGCGGTCTTCCTGCTGCTGATCGGGCGGCCGCTGGCGGTGGCCGTCTGCCTCGCGCCGTTCCGCTTCGCCTGGCGCGAACAGCTGTTCATCGCCTGGGTCGGCCTGCGCGGAGCGGTGCCGATCTTCCTCGGCACCGTGCCGGTGCTGGCGGGCCTGCCAGGCGCGCGGCTGTATTTCGAGATCGCCTTCGTGGTGGTGCTGACCTCGCTGCTGGTTCAGGGCTGGACCGTCACGCTGTTCGCCCGGCACCTCAACCTGGCGCTGCCCCCGAACCCGCCGCCGCCCCAGCGCGTCGACATCGACCTGCCCGAGGAGGTCGGGCGCGACATGGTCACCTACGTCGTCCAGGACGGCAGCGCCGCCGCCAGCCGCAGGCTTGGCGAACTGCAACTCGGCGAGGAAACCAGCATCGTCTCGGTGATCCGCGACGGCGCCATGCGCTCGGCCGCCTCGGTCGGCGCGCTCTCACCCGGCGATCACGTCATCCTGATCACCCCGACAGAGCGCCTGCCGGTCCTGGACCGCACCTTCGCGCGGCCACCGCGTTCCGACCGGCTCGGCCGCGACGAAGCCGCGCTCGGCGACTTCGCGTTTCCCGGCGACGTCGACCTTGCCAGCCTGGCCCGGCTCTATGAGATCCCGATCCCGCTGGCCTCGGAGGCCCTGACCGCCGACCTGTTCCTGCGCCGGCACCTCAAGGGAGCGCCGGTCGTCGGCGACCGGCTGCGGCTCGGCACGGTCGAGCTGATCGTCCGCGCACTCGCCGACGACCGGATCGTGCAGGTCGGCATCGAACTCGAACCGCACCCGCTGCCGTACTTCCGGAAGGACGTCATCCGCATCTGGATGCGGCACGCCCGCTGGCTGCTCCACGCCAGGTTCGGCGCCTAGGTCGTCGCGCGCCTATGCGTGGCCCGCCTCGGGCGACAGCAGGGACGCGCTGATCCCGAGCTTCGCGAGAGCGCGGTCCCACTTCGCGTCGAGCTCGGCATCGAACACCAGGTCGGGATCGGCCTCCACCGACAGCCAGGCGTTCTCCTGAAGTTCGTCGTCGAGCTGCCCCGGTCCCCAGCCGGCGTAGCCGAGCGCCAGAAGATGGCGGCGGGGCCCGTTGCCGGTCGCGATCGCCTTGAGAATGTCGACCGTCGCGGTCAGCGCAAGCTTGCCGGCAAGCGGCATCGAATCCGGGCCGACATAGTCGGTGGAATGCAGGACGAACCCACGCCCGGTCTCCACCGGCCCGCCAAAGTGGATCGCGGGGGCCGAGGATTCTGCGGGGGCATCGTCGACCTTCAGTTCGGACAGCAGGTCCTTGAACGTGATCGAGCTGATGGTCCGGTTCAGCACCAGCCCCATCGCACCCTCGGCGTTATGGGCGCAGAGGTAGATTACGGTGCGCGCAAAGCGGGGATCGCTCATGCTCGGCATGGCGATCAGAAGCTGCCCGGTGAGGTATCCCTCGCCGTCGACATCGACTTCCTCGGTCATCATGAGCCGGTCCTCCTCAGGTAGCCCCTCTGGTTCCGCAATCCCGGCGGGGGCCGCGACGTTTTGTCGGGTCGCCCCATCCATCATCCCATGTTCGTGACCAGCGAAACGATTCCTGGTTATTATATTTAGCCTAGTCCGCGTTTGAAACCTGACCGTCGAATATGGCTTTTTTCGTTCCCACCTCTGCCGTGCGGACCGCGTTGGCGATGCTCGCCATAGGCGTGGCCATCTTGTCGTCCGGTTCCGCGGTCGCCGAGCCGACCTCCGGCTGGGTACGCAGCGAGGCCGCCGACATCCGGCTGGTCTCGGCGGTCGGCGGCACCGTCGGACGTGAAACCATCCCACTCGGGCTCGAGTTCCGCCTCTCCGAAGGCTGGAAGGTCTACTGGCGGTCGGCCGGTGATGTCGGCTATCCGCCGGAGGTCGACTGGTCGGGGTCCAGCAACCTCGCCGCCGCCGTTACGGCCTACCCGGTGCCGCACCGCTTCTCGGCCTTTGGGATCGAGCAGTACGGCTATTCCGAGAACGTCGTCTACCCGATCATTGCCCGTCTCTCCGAATCCGGCCAGCCGCTGTCTCTCCGGGCCAACGTCAACGCCCTGGTCTGCAGCGACATCTGCGTCCCGATCGATGCCATCCTTAGGCTGGACCTGCCGGCCGGGCCGGCGAGCCCGACCGCCTTCACCCAACTGCTCGACCGCTGGTCGGCGCGCGTGCCGGGCGACCTCCCGGTCGGCCTGGAGATCACCGAGGCCAGCGCCGACGGCAATCCGACCAGCCCGACCCTGGTGCTGACGCTGACCTCGAGCGAACCGCTGGTGGCGCCCGACGTGTTCCCGGAGGGGCCGGACGGCCTGTCGTTCGGTAAGCCCGAGATCTCGCTCGCCAGCGACCGTCGGAGCGCGGAATTGCGGATTCCGGTGGCCGTCCACGGCGACGCCCGGCTGTCCCGGTCCATGCTCGACCTGACGATCGTCGACGGGGCGCGGTTCGTGCAGAAGCCGGTGACGGTCGACGCCGTGCCGGCGGCCGCGCCGGGCGGGGCGCCGGCCGGACCGTCGACAGCGACCTGGCTGACGGTGCTTGGCGCCGCGTTGCTGGGCGGGCTGATCCTGAATCTCATGCCCTGCGTCCTGCCGGTGCTGTCGCTGAAGCTGCTGGCGGCGGTCGGCTACGGCGGCGCCGAGCGGCGGGCGATCCGTCGCGGCTTCCTCGCGTCCGCGGCCGGCATCGTCGTCTCGTTCCTGCTGCTCGCGGCCGGAGCCGTCGCGTTGAAGGAGGCGGGCGTCGCGGTCGGCTGGGGCATGCAGTTCCAGCAGCCGATGTTCCTGGCCGCCATGGCGACGCTGGTGGTGTTGTTCGCCGCCAACCTCTGGGGGCTGTTCGAACTGCCGCTGCCGCGCGCGATCGCCGATCTCGGCGCCCAGCTTCCCCGGGAGTCCGCAACCAAAGGCTCGCTCACCGGGCATTTCCTGACAGGGGCGTTCGCCACCCTGCTGGCGACGCCCTGCTCGGCGCCGTTCCTCGGCACCGCCGTCGGCTTCGCGCTGGCCGGCGGGCCGGTCGAGATTACCGCGGTGTTCGCGGCCATGGGCGTTGGCCTCGCCCTGCCCTACCTGGTGGTGGCCGCGGTGCCGGATCTGGCCCGCGCCCTGCCGAAGCCCGGTCCCTGGATGGCGGTGCTGCGACGGGTGCTGGCGATCGCGCTGGCGCTCACCGCCGCATGGCTGCTGTCGGTGCTGGCAGCCCAGGCCGGGCTCGCCGCCGCTCTGACGATCGCCGGGGCCTACGTGGTGCTCGGCCTGACGCTGGCGATGCCGGGCGGCCGGCGGCTGGCCTTGCCGGCCGGCGCCCTGGCGGCGGCAGCAGCCCTCGTCGTCACCTGGAGCGCCGAGCGGGGCTCGCCGGCAGGCCGGCCGGTGACCGAGCAGGCGGAGAGCGGAGCAGCGAACTGGAGCCGGTTCGATCCGGCCCTGATCGAGGCGCTGGTCGGCGACGGAAAGGTGGTCCTGGTCGACGTCACCGCCGACTGGTGCCTGACCTGCCGGGTCAACAAGGCGGCGGTGCTCGACCGCGGACCGGTCGCGGCGCTGCTGGCCGACGGATCGGTGACCGGCATCCGTGCCGACTGGACCAGTCCGGATCCGGCGATCGCCGACTACCTCGCGAGTTTCGGGCGGTACGGCATCCCCTTCAACGCGGTCTACGGCCCGGCGGCGCCCGGCGGCATCGCCCTGCCGGAACTGCTGACCGACACCGCGGTCCTGGCGGCGATCCGGGAGGCTGCCGGCGAAGCGTCGACGGCCCGATTGGATTCGGCCCGGTTGGATTGAGGCGGACGACAGTCTATGTAAGCTCCGGAGTTTCGAGGAGGTGCGACGGCCGCCAACGGGGCGGAACCGATCGCGCCTCGGCAACGGAGGCGAGGCAATGAGCATCAAGGTTGGCGAGACGATTCCGGCGGTGAGCCTGAAGACCAAGACCGCTGAGGGCATCCAGGAAGTGAAGACCAGCGAGTTGTTCGGCGGCAAGACGGTGGTGCTGTTCGCCCTGCCGGGAGCCTTCACGCCGACCTGCTCGGCCAAGCACCTGCCGGGCTATGTCAGCAAGGCGGCCGACCTGAAGGGCAAGGGCGTCGACGCCATCGCCTGCCTGTCGGTCAACGATGCCTTCGTGATGGACGCCTGGGGCAAGGACCAGAAGGTCGGCGACAACGTGATGATGCTGGCCGACGGCAACGCGGAGTTCACCAAGGCGGTCGGCCTGGATATGGACGGCAGCGGCTACGGCATGGGTACCCGCTCCAAGCGTTACGCCATGGTCGTCAAGGACGGCGTGGTGAAGGATCTGTACGTCGAGGAGCCAGGCCAGTTCGAGGTGTCGAGCGCCGACTACGTGCTCGGCAAGCTCTGAGGGCAGGCAGCGGTCGGGGCGCCTTCGGGCGCCCCTTTCGCGTCACGCTCCCTGCCGAGCCGCCTGCCGGATCGCCGCGATGGCCTGTCTGGCCAACTCGTCCGCGCGTTCGTTCTCCGCATGACCGGCGTGGCCCTTGACCCAATGCCAGGCGACGTCATGCTCGCGGGCGGCGGCGTCGAGCCGCTCCCACAGGTCGCGGTTCTTGACTGGCTTGTTGTCGGCGGTCTTCCACCCGCGCCCCTTCCAGGCACGCAGCCACTTCATGATGCCGTCGCGCACGTAGGTGCTGTCGGTGGTCAGGTCGACCGGCACCCGGCGGGTCAGAGCCTCCAGGGCAGCGATCGCCGCCATCAGCTCCATGCGGTTGTTGGTGGTCAGCGCCTCGCCACCGGACAGTTCCTTCTCGGTACCGCGCCAGCGCAGCACCGCTCCCCAGCCGCCCGGCCCCGGATTTCCGCTGCACGCCCCGTCGGTGAACACCGCGACCCGCTCCCCGGTCGCCGGGCCGGCGTCCTCAAAGGCCATAGGCCGCGGGTCCGTTGGCGCTCTGATGGAAGCGCAGCTTCTGATGGTACTCCATGGGATCCTTGGGCTTCACGAACGCTCCCTCGGGGTGGTTCAGCCAGTCGAACAGGCGGGTCAGCAGGAAGCGCAGGGCCGAGCCCCGCGCCAGCACCGGCATGGCCTCCCGCTCGGCCGCGGACAGCGGTCGCACCGTCTGGTAGCCGGCCACCAGCTGACGGGCCTTGGTCACGTTGAAGCTGCCGTCCGGCTCGAAGCACCAGGCGTTCAGGCAGATCGCCAGATCGTAGGCCAGCGCATCGGTGCAGGCGAAGTAGAAGTCGATGATCCCCGACACCCGGTCGCCCAGGAAGAACACGTTGTCGGGGAACAGGTCGGCGTGGATGGTGCCGGACGGCAGGCCGTCGGGCCAGTTCCGCTCCAGAACGCCGAGCTCCTGGTTCAGGGCGTTGTAGAGCCCGTGGTAGATCTGGTTCGACTTCATCCCGCAGGCTTCCAAGAGCGGCCGCCACCCCGCCACCGAGAGGTTGTTGACCCGGGTCATCGGGAAATCACCCCCGGCGACGTGCATCGCCGCCATGGACGCCCCGAGCGAGCGGCAGTAGACCGGCTGGATGCGCCGGTGCCACATCCCTTCCAGGAACGTCACAACTGCCGCCGGCCTGCCGTTCAGGGTCCGCAGGGTGACGCCGTCGCGCGCCGCCACCGGCTCGGGGCAGCTCAGCCCTTTCTTGGCCAAATGGTCCATCAGGCCGATGAAGAACGGCAGCTCCGCCGACTTCACGCGCTTCTCGTAGAGGGTCAGGATGTAGGTCGAGCGGGTGGTCCGGACCAGGAAATTGGAGTTTTCGACGCCCTCGGCGATGCCGGCGAACGAGGTGACCTCGCCGACGTCGTAGTCGGCGAGAAACGCCTGCAACTCGTCGTCGGAAACCGGTGTGTAGACGGCCATGGCGGGGAACTCGGGGTGGGGCCTAGGAGGCCAGCTCGCGGGGCAGCTTGAAGCTCACGTCCTCGCGGGCGACGGTGACCTCCTCGACCGTGACCGCGCGCAGCCGCCGGCAGGCGGCGACCACCTCCTCGACCAGGACCTCCGGCGCCGAGGCGCCGGCGCTGATGCCGAGGCGCGCGACACCCGCGAGCCAGCCGCGGTCGATCTCGGCGGCGCCGCCGATCAGCCGCGCATCGGCGCAGCCGGCAGCCTTGGCGACCTCGACCAGCCGCTTGGAGTTGGACGAGTTCGGCGAGCCGATGACCACCAGGGCGTCGACCCGGCCGGCGATCGCCTTGACCGCCTCCTGGCGGTTGGTGGTGGCGTAGCAGATGTCTTCCTTGATCGGCGCGGCGACGTCCGGGAACCGCCGCTTCAGGATCTCGACGATGCGGGCGGTGTCGTCGACCGACAGCGTGGTCTGGGTCGCGAAGGCGAGCGGCGCCCCCAGCACCGGCGGCGCGAACGCCTCGGCCTGCGCCTCGTCTTCCACCAGGCTCATCGCCCCGGCCGGCAGTTGGCCCATGGTGCCGATCACCTCCGGGTGCCCGGCGTGGCCGATCAGCACGACGTGGCGGCCGCGCTTGTGATGGCGTTCGGCCTCGAGATGGACCTTGCTGACCAGCGGGCAGGTAGCGTCGACGTAGAGCATGTTGCGGCGCTCGGCGTCGGCCGGCACCGATTTCGGCACGCCGTGGGCGCTGAACACCACCGGTCGGTCGATCGGGCACTCGTCGAGTTCCTCGACAAACACCGCACCCTGGGCCTCCAGGGACTCCACCACATACCGGTTGTGGACGATCTCGTGCCGGACATACACCGGCGCGCCCCATTTCCGGATCGCCCTTTCGACGATCTGGATGGCGCGGTCGACCCCGGCGCAGAACCCGCGGGGAGCGGCGAGGACAATGGTCAGCGGTTCGCTCATGGTGTCGCGGTTTTCTCGCGAATGCGGGGTCCCGTCAATTGCGCCGGCCGGGGTGGCGGGCTATCGTCCGGCACATTTTGCTGGCCGAGGAGACGGGGATGGCCGAACCGGTGTGCGCCAAGAAGGAACCCTACGCGGTAGAGGTCGAGGCCGGGCGCGCTTATTTCTGGTGCGCCTGCGGGCGCAGCCAGAAGCAGCCCTTCTGCGACGGCGCCCACAGCGGAACCGGGATCCAGCCCACCCGCTTCAAGGCGGAGCAGGCGGAGACCGTGTATTTCTGCGGCTGCAAGTCCTCCAAGAACGGGCCGCTGTGCGACGGCACCCATAACAGCCTCTGATGACACACCACCGATGACAGCGGCCAAAGCGATGCGTCGATTCGTCCTGGCCGTCGTGCCGGTCGCCCTGGTCCTGGCCGGCTGCGGCTCCGACACGCCGCCGCCGCTCTGCCCGTCGGTCGGAACCCCAGCCCCGCTCGACACCTTCACCCAGTTCGCGCCGGGCACCGGGCGCGACCTGACCCAGGTCCGGTTCTCGGGCCGGCTGTCAGGGATCAACTCGGCGTGCGAATACGACACCGATGGCGTCGACGTCGAGTTGGCCATCCAGATGGTGGTGGAGCGCGGCCCCGCCGACCGGGATCGCAACGCCGAATTGCAGTATTTCGTGGCTGTCGAGGACGGGCCAGGCAACATCACCGCCAAGCAGGTGTTCGACGTCGCCATCCCGTTCGAGGGCAACAGCCGCCGCCTGGCGCGTCTGGAAGAGATCTCGCTGCAGATCCCGCCGGCGGGCGACCGGGGGTTCAGCCAGACCCGCATCCTGGTCGGCTTCCAGCTCAGCGCCGAGCAACTGGAGCACAATCGCCGTCGGAACCCGTAGGACCCGCCGCCCTAGGGAAATCGACCCTAGTGAAATCGGGCCGCCGGTTCAGGCGGCAGCGTCACGCAGGACCATGTCGGCGGCTTTCTCGCCGATCATGATGGCGGGCGCGTTGGTGTTGCCCGAGGTCAGGGTCGGCATCACCGAGGCGTCGGCGACGCGCAGCCCGGTGATGCCCCGGACCCGCAGTCGGGAATCGACCACCGCCAGCGCGTCCTGCCCCATCCGGCAGGTCCCGACCGGGTGGTAGGTGGTCTCGCCCGCCTGTCGGACCCAGTCCAGGATCTCGTCGTCGCTGGTCCGCGACGCGCCGGGCGCCAGTTCAGACACCCGCAGCGGCGCCATTGCCGGCGCCGTCATCACCGCCCGCGCGATCCGGATGGCGCGGGCGGTCAACGCGGCGTCGGTCGGCGACGACAGGAAATTGAAGCGAATCGCTGGCGCCCGGCGCGGGTCGGCGGAGACGGCGTGGACATCGCCGCGGCTCTCGGGACGCATCGGGTGGGCGTAGCACGTCATGCCGCACTGCCGGGAAAGCACCGGCCCCTTCGGTCCGGGCTCGGTCAGCATCGGCACCCAGCCGAGCAGCAGGTCGGGCGCCTCCAGCCCCTCGCGCGACCGCACGAAGGCGCGGATCGGGGCGGCCACCATGCCGAGCATGCCGCCGCCGGTCAGCGCGTATTGCAGCGCCTGCCACACCAGACCCAGACCCCGGCCACGGTCGTTGAAGGTGTAGCCCGGCGCCGCCACCGCCCAGCGGGTCCTCGGCGCGTAGTGATCCCGCAGGTTCTCGCCGACCCCCGGCAGGGCGTGGTGAACCGCGATGCCGAGGTCGCGCAGCCGCTCCGGCTGGCCGATCCCGGACAGTTCGAGGAGCTGCGGCGAATTGATGGAGCCGGCGCTCACCACCACCTCAAGGCCGGCGCGGGCCTCGCGCGGCTGCCCGTCGAGGGAGTAGCGCACTCCCGTACAGCGCCCGCCGTCCAGAACCAGCGCCTCGGTCAGTGCGCCGGTCTCGATGCGCAGGTTGGCGCGCTTGCGGATCGGGTCCAGGTAGCAGCGCGCCGTGCTCATCCGCCGCCGCGACGCGATCGTGGCCTGGCTCATGGCGATGCCATCCTGGCGGGTCCCGTTGTAGTCGGGATTGTACTCGATGCCGACCTCGCCCGCAGCCCGGATCAGGGCCTGGAAGAGCGGGTCTTGCGGCTTGGGGTTGGTGACGCGCAGCGGCCCGTCGCGGCCCCGGAAGCTGTCGTCGCCGCCGTCCTCGTAGCGCTCCATGCGCTTGAAGTACGGCAGGACGTCGGCGTAGCTCCAGCCGTGGTTGCCCATCTGCGCCCAGGTGTCGAAGTCCTGGGCCTGCCCGCGCACGAAGGCGAGGCCGTTCAGCGCGCTCGACCCGCCCAGCATCCGGCCGCGCGGCACCGGTATGCGGCGACCGCCGGTGCTCGCCTCCGGCTCCGAGCTGTACAGCCAGTTGACCGAGGGATCAGCCAGCATCTTGGCGAAACCGACCGGTACGTGGGTCCAGCGATGGCCGGGGGGGCCGGCTTCGAGCAGCAGAACCGTGTGGCGTGGGTCCGCCGACAGCCGGTTGGCGACGACCGCGCCGGCGGATCCCGCGCCGACGACGATGTAATCGTAGGTCTGCATGAACGAGCCTCCCCCGCCGGCCGCTGCCGCGCCTCCCCGGGCGGACCGGGTAGTCGCGGGCGACCACGCCGGAATCAGTTCACGGGGCGGTCGTCGGCGCAAGTTCCGGCGAACATCGGTAACAGTAGGGTGCCTTGCCTTAGGGGCTATTCCAATTCGTCCGGCCAGCGTAGCCTTCCCCCATCCGCGCACCTGAGCCCGGCGCCAGAGAAGGCATGCCCCATGCCCTTTGGGAAGCGGGCACCGGAAACAACGACGGGAACAAAAATGACGGATATCCAATACTTGGCGCCCGGAACGCTTGATGAAGCGGTCGGCGCGTTCGCCGCGGCCTCTGGCGCCGCCCGTATCCTTGCCGGCGGCACCGATCTCCTGGTGCAGATGCGCGCCGGTGTGGTGCGTCCGGGCCTGATCGTCGATATCAAGAAAATTCCGGAGATGACCAGCATCGAGGAGACCGCCGACGGCGGCTTCCGGATCGGCGCCGCGGTCTCGGGCGCGGTGCTGGCTGAGCATCCACGCTTCGGGGCAGCCTGGCCCGGCGTGCTGGAGGCCATCAACCTGATCGGCTCCACCCAGGTGCAGGGCCGAGCTTCGGCGGGCGGCAATTTGTGCAACGGCTCTCCGGCCGGCGACAGCGTGCCGGCCATGATTGCCGCGGGCGCCGTCGTCACGGTGCAGGGACCTAACGGCCGGCGCGAGATGAAGGTCGAGGCGGTGCCGGCCGGGCCGGGCAAGACCAACCTGGCCCCCGGCGAGATCCTCGTCAGCTTCACCCTGCCGCCCCGGGCTCCCGGCTCGAGCGACGCCTACCTGCGGATGATCCCGCGCACCGAGATGGACATCGCGGTCGTCGGCCTCGGCGTCAACCTGACGCTCAAGGACGGCGTGTGCACCGCCGCCCGCGTCGGGCTCGGCGCGGTGGCGCCGACCGTGCTGCTGGTCGCGCCAGCCGCCGCGGCGCTGATCGGGACCCGCCTCGACGCCGCGGCGCTCGACGCCGCGGCCGCCGCCTGCAGCGCCGCGTGCCGCCCGATCGACGACAAGCGCGGCACCATCGCCTACCGAACCAAGGTTGCCGGCGTGCTCCTGAAGCGCACCGTCGCCATCGCCGCCGAACGCGCCGGAAAGGCTTGAGACCATGGCTAAAACGCATGTTTCCACCACCATCAACGGCGATCCGAGGGAGTTCCTCTGCGATCCCGCCGACAGCCTGCTCGACGTGCTGCGCGGGCCGCTTGGGCTGACCGGCGCCAAGGAGGGCTGCGGGTCCGGCGACTGTGGGGCCTGCAGCGTCACTCTCGACGGGCGCCTGGTCTGCGCCTGCCTGGTGCTCGCGGTCGAGGCCGAGGGTCACGAGATCCAGACCATCGAGGGAATGGCGACGGGCGACCACCTGCACCCGCTGCAGCAGAAGTTCCTGGAGATGGCCGCCCTGCAGTGCGGCATCTGCACGCCCGGCGTGCTGGTCGCGGCGAAGTCGCTGCTGGAGCGCAACCCCGATCCCTCCGAGACCGAGGTGCGCTACTGGCTGGCCGGCAACCTCTGCCGGTGCACCGGTTACGACAAGATCGTCCGCGCGGTCATGGAGACCGCGGCTGACATGCGGGAGGCTGCGCGATGAACGAGATCAGCAACAAGTGGATCGGCCGCAACACGATCCGCCCCGACGGCGCCGAGAAGGTCACCGGCCGCGCCGCCTACGCCGCCGACACCAACATGCCCGGGATGATCTGGGGCAAGGTGCTGCGCAGCCCGCACCCGCACGCCCGCATCCGCGGCATCGACACCTCCAAGGCCGAGGCGCTGCCGGGGGTCAAGGCGGTGGTGACCTCCCAGGATTTCGTCGACTTCCCGGCCGACAAGCCGGTGCCGCTCGGCATCCAGGACATGCGCTGGATGTCGCGCAACATGCTGGCGCGTGAAAAGGCACTGTTCCACGGCCACCCGGTGGCCGCCGTCGCCGCCGTCGACGAGCGCACCGCCGCCGAGGCCTGCGCGCTGATCGAGGTCGACTACGAGGTCCTGCCCTTCGCGATCGAGATCGACGACGCGATCGCGCCGGACGCGCCGATCCTCCACGACTTCGTGCAGTTCGACGGCAAGCCCTCGAACATCGCCGGCAAGCTCGAGCACAAGCTCGGCGACGTCGACGCCGGCTTCGCCGAGGCCGACGTCGTGATCGAGCGCAGCTTCACCACCCGGCCTGTCCACCAGGGCTACATCGAGCCGCACGCCTGCCTTGTCAGCGTCGAGCCAGACGGCAAGACGACGGTGTGGAGCTCGAGCCAGGGCCAGTTCATGGTCCGCGCCATGACCGCCTTCCTGACCGGCATCCCGCAGAGCAAGATCCGGGCAATCCCGGCCGAGATCGGCGGCGGCTTCGGCGGCAAGACCATCTGCTACCTGGAGCCGGTGGCGGCGATCCTGGCCCGCAAGTCCGGCAAGCCGGTGAAGATGGTCATGAGCCGCGAGGAAGTGATGCGGGCGACCGGCCCGACCTCCGGCTCCAAGAGCACGGTGAAGATCGGCGCCAAGAAGGACGGCACCATCACCGCCGCCCAGGGCGTGTGGTACCTGCAGGCCGGTTGCCTGCCGGGTTCGCCGATCCGCGGGGCCGCCGGCTGCGCCTTCGCGCCCTACGACATCAAGAACGTGTACGCGCTCGGCTACGACGTGGTCTCCAACCGCTCCAAGGTCGCGGCCTACCGCGCACCGGGCGCGCCGATCGGCGCCTACGCGGCGGAGTGCGTGCTCGACGAGGTCGCCGAGGCTATCGGCATGGACCCGCTGGCGTTCCGCCTGAAGAACGCGGCGCGCGAGGGCACCAAGCTGGCCTACGGCCCGGTGCTGCCGCGCATCGGCTACGCCGAGACCATCGAGGCGGCGCAGAAGCACCCGCATTACGCCGTTCCGCTCGGCAAGTTCCAGGGCCGCGGCGTCGCCAGCGGCTACTGGTTCAACGCCGGTGGCGAGTCCAGCGCGCAGGTCAACATCACCGAGGACGGCAACGTCGTGGTGACCACCGGCCACCCGGACATCGGCGGCTCGCGCGCCTCGATCGCCAACATCACCGCCGAGCTGCTGGGCATCGACTACAACCGGGTCTCGGTGCTGATCGGCGACACCGCCACCATCGGCTACAGCAACCTGACCGGCGGCAGCCGCGTGCTGTTCGCCTCGGCCATGGTGGTCACCGAGTCGACCGAAAAGGTGATCGAGCAGTTGAAGGGCCGTGCCGCCCAGATCTGGGGCATCGCCCCCGACCAGGTGGTGTGGGAGAACGGCGAGGCCCGCCCGATCGGCGAGCACAGCGGCAACTTCCCGTCGATGACCCTGGCCGAGCTCGGCGCCAAGGCGAACGCCACCGGCGGCCCGATCGGCTCCGGCACGCAGTCGAACACCATCGGCGCCGAGGGCGGCTTCGCCACCCATGTGGTCGACGTCGAGGTCGACGTCGACCTCGGGATCGTGCGGGTGCTGCGCTACACCTCGTTCCAGGACGTCGGCCGGGCGATCCACCCCGCTTATGTCGAGGGCCAGATGCAGGGCGGCGCCGCGCAAGGCATCGGCTGGGCGCTGAACGAAGAGTACATCTACGACAAGAAGGGCCGGGTCGATAACCCGGGCTTCCTCGACTACCGCATGCCGGTGTGCTCCGACCTGCCGATGCTGGACGCGGTGATGATCGAGGTGCCGAATCCCAAGCACCCGCAGGGCATTCGCGGCGTCGGCGAGGTGCCGCTGGTGCCGCCGCTGGCGGCGATCTCGAACGCCGTCTACCGAGCGCTCGGCAAGCGTTTCTACAGCCTGCCGATGTCGCCGCCGAAGGTGCTGGAAGCGCTCGACATGCCGATGGCGGCGGAGTGATCCGGCCGCGCTGACGCATTCCGCGGCCTCCTCGCGGCCGCGGCGCGAGAACCACCACGAGACGCCGCATCCCGAAAGGGGTGCGGCGTCTTGCGTTGGGCGATGACCACCCGCACGTCGCCGGAACGGCGAGCGGGCTTGCAACCCCTGACGGGGACGCTATTGTGATTTTCTCATAACCCACGACTCTCGGGGGAGAGAGCGACGGGCCCTCGGTGACAAGCCGGAGGCCGCGGTCGACGCCGAAGGAGCAACCGCCCCGGAAACTCTCAGGCGAAGGTACCCCGAGGCGAGGTGACTCTGGAGAGCAGGCGACGGTCCGCTGGGACCGATCGTCTCACCGACGGGGTAAGGCCGGACGGCGTATCGGTCCGGCCAATCTCTCAGGTCTTTCGGACAGAGGGGGCACGCACGGCACTTCCGCCGTAGCGTAGCCGTCGCCGGAGGACCGATGACCGAGTCGCCTGAGCTTAAGACCACGCCGCTGACGGAGCTGCACGAGCAGCTCGGTGCCCGGATGGTGCCGTTCGCCGGCTACCTCATGCCGGTGCAATTCCCGCTCGGAGTGCTCGGCGAGCACCGCCACACCCGCGCAAAAGCCGGCCTGTTCGACGTCTCGCACATGGGCCAGCTCCGGATCGACCGGGCCGACGCCGCCGCCCGGCTGGAGACGCTGGTGCCCGGTGACATCCTCGGCCTCGGCGCCGGGCGCATGCGCTACACCCAGTTCACGGACGAGATTGGCGGAATTCTCGACGACCTGATGGTGACCAACGCCGGCGACCACTTGTTCGTGGTCGTGAACGCCGCCTGCAAGGACGCCGACACGGCGCATCTGCGCGGCACCCTCGGCGACGCGGTGACCGAGTTGCCGGATCGCGCCCTGCTGGCACTGCAGGGCCCGTCGGCGGAGGCGGCGCTGGCGGCGCTGGCCCCAGAGGCGGCGGCGATGACCTTCATGACCTTCCGGGCCATGGACGTCGCCGGGGTTCCGTGCCTGGTGACGCGTTCGGGCTACACCGGCGAGGACGGCTACGAGATCTCGGTCCCGGCCGCCGACGCACGCCGGATCGCCGAGCGGCTGCTGGCCCACCCGGACGTCGAGGCGATCGGCCTGGGCGCGCGCGATTCGCTGCGCCTCGAGGCCGGGCTGTGCCTGTACGGCCACGACATCGACACCACCACCTCGCCGGTCGAGGCGGCGCTGACCTGGAGCATCGGCAAGCGCCGGCGCGAGCAGGGCGGGTTCCCGGGTGCGGCCCGCATCCAGGCCGAGATCGCCGGCGGCACCGCGCGCCGCCGCGTCGGACTGCGGCCGGAAGGCCGGGCGCCGGCGCGCGAGGGTGCCGAGATCACCGACGCGGACGGGCAGTCGATCGGCCGGGTCACCAGTGGCGGCTTCGGCCCGACTGTCGATGGCCCGGTGGCGATGGGCTACGTCGAGAGCGGATTCACCGGGGATGCGAGCGAGGTTCGGCTGGTCGTGCGCGGCAAGCCGATGCCGGCGCGGGTTGCGCGCCTGCCTTTCGTGACCCCGGGCTACAAGCGTTGACGACCGATCAGGACCTGCGCAGGAGCGTGCGATGACCGTTAAGTACACCGAAGACCATGAGTGGATCCGCGTCCAGGACGGGATCGGGACCGTCGGCATTACCGACCACGCCCAGGAGCAGCTTGGCGATGTGGTGTTCGTCGAACTGCCCGAGGTCGGCGCCACCGTCGCCAGGGGCGACGCCTCGGGCGTCGTCGAATCAGTGAAGGCGGCCAGCGAGATCTACGCGCCGGTGTCCGGCGAGATCGTCGCGGTCAACGACGCTCTGGCGGACGCGCCGCAGACCGTCAACTCCGACCCGGCCGGCGCCGGCTGGTTCTACCGGATTCGGCTCTCAGACCCGAGCCAGCTCGACGGGATGATGGACGAGGTCGCCTACAAGGCCCACGCCGGCGCCTAGCGCCGCCCCGGTGCCACCCGTACCCCCGTCGTTCGACCGAATGGCCCGCAGCACCCGCAGGGGAAGACACCCTGCATCCGGACCGGGCCGGCAGGAGGATTAGGACAGCATGACCCGGCCGACCCTGAACGAGCTGACCGCTCACGACGCCTTCGTGCACCGCCACATCGGCCCAAGCGACGACGAGACATCGGCGATGCTGGCGACCCTCGGATACGACACGCTGGAGGCTCTGACCGATGCGGCGGTGCCGAAGGGCATCCGGCGCGAACGCGCCATGGTGCTCGACGAGCCGCGCGGCGAGGCCGAGACGCTGGCCGAACTGGCCGAGATGGCGGGCCAGAACAAGGTCGTGAAATCGTTGATCGGGCAGGGCTACTACGGGACCGTGACGCCGGGAGTGATCCTGCGGAACGTGCTCGAGAACCCGGCCTGGTACACCGCCTACACGCCGTACCAGCCGGAGATCAGCCAGGGTCGCCTGGAGGCGCTGATCAACTTCCAGACCATGATCGCCGACCTGACCGGCATGGACATCGCCAACGCCTCGCTGCTGGACGAGGGTACGGCGGCCGCCGAGGCGATGATGCTGCTTCGCAAGCTCGCCAAGAACCCAGGCAACCAGTTCTTCGTCTCCGAGCGCTGTCACCCCCAGACCATCGAGGTGGTGCGCACCCGGGCCGAGCCGATGGGCATCGAGGTGGTGGTTGGCGACGAGTGCGCCGGACTGCCGGCCGACGCCTTCGGGTTCCTGCTGCAGTACCCGGCCAGCCGGGGTGGAGTGCACCACTACGCCGACATCGTCGGTCGTGCGCACGGCAACGACGCCATGGTGGTGGTCGCCGCCGACCCGCTGGCGCTAACGCTGCTGACGCCGCCGGGCGAGTGGGGCGCCGACGTGGTGGTCGGCACCACCCAGCGCTTCGGCGTGCCGCTCGGCTACGGCGGCCCACACGCGGCCTACATGGCGACCCGCGATGCCCACAAGCGGTCCATGCCCGGACGTCTGGTCGGCGTCTCGATCGACGCCAACGGGCGGCCGGCCTACCGGCTCGCGCTGCAGACCCGCGAGCAGCACATCCGACGCGAGAAGGCGACCTCAAACATCTGCACCGCCCAGGTGCTGCTGGCGGTCATCGCTTCGATGTACGGGGTCTATCACGGACCGGACGGCCTGATCCGGATCGCGCGCCGTGTCCACCGCCTGACCGCGGTGCTGGCCGAGGGGCTGCGCCGGCTCGGCTATGAGCTCGACAGCGACAGCTTCTTCGATACCGTTACCGTGCTGACCAAGGACTGGGGCGCGTCGATCTGGGAGGCGGCCCGGGTCGAGGGACTGAACCTGCGCCTCGAGGACGACGGCGTCGCGGTCTCGCTGGACGAGACCTGCGGGCGGGCGACCGTAGAGAAGCTGTGGACCTGCTTCCGCCAGGGTTCCGAGGCGGAGTTCGACTTCGACGCCATCGAGGCGAGTGTCGCCGACGCGATGCCCGCGGATCTGATGCGCGCGTCGGCCTTCATGACCCACCCGGTGTTCCACCTGCACCGCTCGGAAACCGAGATGCTGCGCTACCTGCGCCGGCTCTCCGACAAGGACATCGCGCTCGACCGCTCGATGATCCCCCTCGGCTCGTGCACCATGAAGCTGAACGCCACCGCCGAGATGATCCCGATCACGTGGCCCGGCTTCGCCAACATCCATCCATTCGCGCCGGCGGACCAGACCACCGGCTACCACCGCCTGATCAGCGACCTGGAGCGCATGCTCGCCGCCAGCACCGGCTACGCCGCGGTGTCGGTGCAGCCGAACTCCGGCGCCCAGGGCGAGTACGCCGGCCTGCTGGTGATCCGCGCCTACCACCTGGCCCGCGGCGAGGGCCATCGCGACGTCTGCCTGATCCCGTCCTCGGCGCACGGCACCAACCCCGCCTCGGCCGCCATGGCCGGCATGCGGGTGGTGGTGGTGGCCTGCGACGCCAAGGGCAACGTCGACGTCGGCGACCTGAAGGCAAAAGCGGAACTGCATTCCGACAAGCTGGCGGCGCTGATGATCACCTACCCTTCGACCCACGGGGTGTTCGAGGAGCGGGTGAAGGAGATCTGCCGGATCGTCCACGAGCACGGCGGGCAGGTGTACACCGACGGCGCCAACCTGAACGCGCTGGTCGGGCTGGTGTCGTTGCAGGAACTCGGCTCCGACGTCAGCCACATGAACCTGCACAAGACCTTCTGCATCCCGCACGGCGGCGGCGGCCCCGGCGTCGGCCCGATCGGGGTCGCCGAACACCTGGTGCCGTACCTGCCCGGCCACGCCGAGATCGACAGCCTGGACACCGCGATCGGCGCGGTGTCGGCCGCACCCTGGGGCTCGGCCGGCATCCTGCCGATCAGCTGGGCCTACATCCGCATGATGGGAGCCGAAGGCCTGACCCGGGCCACCCGGATGGCCATCCTGAACGCCAACTACGTCGCCCGGCGGTTGTCGGGGCACTACCCGATCCTCTACACCGGACCGAACGGGCTGGTCGCGCACGAGTGCATCGTCGACATGCGCCCGCTCAAGGAGACCAGCGGCGTCACCGTCGACGACGTCGCCAAGCGGCTGATCGACTACGGCTTCCACGCCCCGACCATGAGCTTCCCGGTGGCCGGGACGCTGATGATCGAGCCGACCGAGAGCGAGAGCCAGGTCGAGCTCGACCGGTTCTGCGACGCCATGATCGCGATCCGCGAGGAGATCCGGGCGGTCGAGAACGGTGACCATCCGATCGAGCACTCGGCGCTGCGGCACGCCCCGCACACCGCCGACGACCTGCTCGGCGCGGCCTGGGACCGGCCATACCCGCGCCGCCGGGGCGCCTTCCCGATGCCGGGCATGGAGGCGACCAAATACTGGCCGCCGGTGTCGCGCATCGACAACGTCCACGGCGACCGCCACCTGATCTGCACCTGCCCGCCGATCGAGGCGTACCAGGAGGCGGCGGAGTAGCGGCACACAGACCTGGTCGACGCACCGAGCCTACGCAGCTTCCCGATTGAAGCGCTGCACCAGTTGAAGCGCAGCCGCAATGTGTTCCGGGTGCTGCGAAGCGTGCTCGATCTCGTAGCCCGACGGCCGGCCATCCTCGCCGTAGTGGATGACCAGATCCTCACCCGCATCTTCGCCGCCGGTCGTGGGGCCCGGCCGAAGCTCGACATACATGGTGTCGGTGTCCGGGTAGTAGCGGATCGGCTGGTCGGTCTTCATGGCGCGAACCTCCGGTCCAGGAAAGCATTATGCACCGTCTCGCCGTCGTCCAGTGTGGCGACCCGGAGCCAGCGATCGAGGTCCGGCAACCACCCAGTGCTGATACCGACCATCCGCCTGTCGCTGCGTCCGAACGGGCATCGCCAGGACATCCAGGATCATCTCGGCCGTGATGCGCACGCGATCCTGCCGAGACATCACCTCGTTGGCGAAGTAGGCGGTGCGCCAGAATGGCGGGGGTGGCAGTCGAACCGGCTCGCCGACCACGGCCTCCTCCTTCCTTGGCCTTTGACTTTGGGGCTAAGGACTGCGGTGAGCCGAAAGTCCGCATCGGTCCTACCCCTCGCGCTCCCTGGCCGCCTCCCGCTGCCGCTCGCGTACCTCCTCCGGCCAGCGCGACTTCACGAACGCGATGATCGCCCACAGGTCGGCGTCGGCCAGTTGGCCCTCGAAGCCGGGCATCTCGTTGCGGTAGGTCGGCGGCGAGAACGGCTGGCCGCCGAACTTGCTGACGTCGAACAGGTCACGGTCGCCGAGCCGCCAGATCGCCGCGCTGCCGTCGAGCGGCAGGGGCGGCCGGCCGCCGGTCGGGAAGTCGCCGGCCCAGCCGGTCCGGCCCTCCAGCGCGGCGCCGTGGCAGTATGCGCAATGCTGGTCGTACAGGCTGTGGCCGAGCGCCACCTGGGAGGCGTTGGAGTGGTCGGCGACCGTGGCGCTCTGGTTGCCCCAACGGTCCCAATACAAGGATCCAGCGGTAATCGCCGCGCCGATGATGGTGCCGGCCACCAGGAACCGCCCCTTGGCCCCGAGCCGACGCCCGAGCCGGCCGAACATCGACGCCGGCGCCACCTCGTCGTCGTCCGGCGGCAGATCGACCAGCCCGCGCAGGCGCCGCTCGGGGTCGAGGGTGCGCCCCGGCGCGCGCGGCACCCTCGGGTTGACGTCGGCCATCCGGTTCAGCCGGCGGCGGCGGTCGAAGCGACGATCGGTCATGACGACGACACCTCACCGGCCATTGGCTACTCGACCTCGCGCACCTTGTCGGTCCCGAACACGTTGTCCAGCCACGGCGGGCGTGCCATCCCGGCCTTGACCTTCGCCTCGGTGGCCGCCTCGGCCTCGCGGATCGCGGCGACGCGCTCGGCGACCGCGTCGATGCGGGCGAAGGGCACCACCACGACCCCGTCGCGGTCGGCGACGATCAGATCGCCGGACGACACCGGCACGCCGCCGCAGGTGACCGGCAGACCGATCGTGCCGGGGCCGAAACGGGCCGGCGAGTTCGGGGTGACGCCGCCGTGCCACACCGGCAGGCCCATGCCTTCGACGCCATCCTGGTCGCGAATAGCGCCATCAGTCACCAGGGCCGCGGCGCCGGCGTTCCGAAGCATCCCAGCCAACAGGTCACCGGTCAGCGCGGTCTCCCGGTAGCTGTCGGTGGCACACACCACGATGTCGCCGGGCTGCAGAACATCCAGGCAGCCGAGCAGCGCGAGGTTGTCGGCCGGGTAGGCGAAGGCGGTGAGCGCCGGCCCGACGATCGGCGTCGACGGGAGGACCTGCGGCTTGATCGACCGGTCAAGGGCGCCGCGCCCGTCCATGGCGTCGACCACCTGGGCGGTCGGCGCGCCGCTGAAGGCTTCGATCTGCTTCTCGCTCGGCCGCGGAAAGTTCCGGCGGATGGTCAGGATCGGCGGGTCTTCGAGCATGGCTACTCCCCGGAGAAAAAGGACGTCAGGGCTTCGGCGCAGCCCTCCGCCGCCTCTTCGGCGATGAAATGGCCGCAGTCCAGCGATACCTCGCGGACATCCTCCGCCCAGTCGCGCCAGACGTCCAGATGCGGACGCGTACGCTCCTTGAGGTAGCGCCGCGCCCAGACCAGCAGGACCGGGCAGTCGATCCTGCGGCCGGCCTCGCGGTCGGCGCGGTCGTGCTCGACATCGAGGGTGGCGCCCGCCCGGTAGTCGGCGCAGGCCGCGGCCACCACCGCCGGGTCGGCGAACGCCTCGGCGTAGGCCGCGACCGCCGCCGGGTCGAGCCGGTCGCGGTGTGCCGCCCAGCGGTCGATCAGGTGGCGCACGTAGCCCGGTCCGTCGGCGCCAACCAGCCTCTCCGGCAGCGGCGCCGGTTGCGCCAGCAGCAGCCAGTGGTAGGAGTTGAGCGCGGCCTGCCAGTTCATCGCCTCCCACATCACCAGGGTCGGCAGGATATCGATCGGAGCGAAACGGGTCAGCCGTCCGGGGTGGTCGAGGGCGAGACGATAGCCAATACGCCCGCCTCGATCGTGGCCGGCGAGGCCGAAGCGATCGTGGCCGAGCGCCGCCATCAGGCCGACCATCAGCCGCGCCACCGGCCGCTTGGCCATCGCCTCGGTGGTCGGGGCCGGCAGCCGCGAGGCGCCGTAGCCCGGCAGGTCCGGGACCACCACGGTGAACCGTTCCGCCAGCACCGGGGCGACCCGGTGCCAAGCCAGGTGTGTCTGCGGGAAGCCGTGCAGCAGCAGCACCGGCGGCCCCTCGCCGGCGATCCGCAAGTGCAGGTCGACGCCCTCCACCGAGATCCGCCGCGTATCGAAGCCCTCGAACATCACCGCTCCTCCATCGACGCTGCAACGCGGCCATTGTAGGTGTGGCACCCGTGCAGACTGCATCGGTCACCGGAAACTCACTCGTGCCGGCGGGCGACCCGCCGGCGGTCACCGATTGACGAGGTACCAGACGCCGTCCACGTCGAGCGATGTCCCCGGCAAGTAGACGAACATGCTGAGCACATGGTCGACGGTCTCGCCGTCGGTCGCCAGCGGCAGATGGACGCCCTCGAGCGGCGCGATGTTCATACCCTTGAAGGTCCCGGGCCCAGCGGCGCGCAGATGCGGCTGCCCGGTCTCGACGGTCAGGACCCGCAGCGAGTGGCTGAGCGACGCCTCGTGGTTCTCGAACACCTCGTCCAGGTACTTGCCCGTGAAGTCGCGCCCGAAGGCGTCGGCGACCACGGTGCCGAGGACGCGCACCCGGAAACGGTAGGGATTGCGCTCGACGTCGGTGAGGACGATACCCTTGAGAAGGCGGGGGATCCCGGCCGGGTCGAAATGCTGCCGTCCGGGAAGCCGGCCGCGCGGATGGATGGCCAGCCAGTTGGTCAGGATCTCGCGGATGCCGTCGGTCTGAGCTTCCGCGAGAAGCTCAGACGCACGCCTCACACTGGGGTGTTCCGTGGTCATCCGGTAGGTCTTCAAATTACGATGGCGCAGACCGCGTCACTTACAGGGACAGAATGATCCCCCGCAACCGCGCATGTCGATCTCCGTCATACGGATCGTTCAGCACGGCCGCGTCGCTAGGGAGAGAGGCATGATCGAGGAGATCGAGGAACTGCGGGGCCCGGCAGGGCTGACGATGGTCGGATCAGAGCCACCGGTCCCGTCGTCGGCGACCGCGCGCCCTCTCGCCCGCGCCCTTGGCTATCCCTACACTCCGCACGATGGCGACTTCCTGTTCCGCGCCGGCCGGGCGTTGCCGCTCGACACGGACGCCAGCCTCGACGGCCTGACCCCGGTGATTGCGGTCGGCTCCAACCGGGCACCGGCGCAGCTCGCCCGAAAGTTCATGGGCCTCGACGTGGCGGTGCCGGTCACCCGCCTGCGGGCCCGCGACGTCGACGTGGTGCACGCCGCCCACATGGCCGGATACGGGGCGGTGCCGGCCACCCTCGCCGCCTCGCCCGGCACCACGGTCGAGCTCTGGATCACCTGGCTGAACGAGAGCGCGCTCGCCAGGATGGACACCACCGAGGCGGTCGGCGTGAACTACGACCGGGTCACCGTCGGGCTGGCATGGGAAACTCCAGGGCCCCGGGCGCCGGCCCGGGCTCTGCTGTACGCCGCGCGGCGGGGCCTGCTACGGCTCGACGGAGAGCCCGTGGCCCTGGCCGCGGTGCCGGCCGAGTCTCGACGGCATCCGACGATGAGCCAGGAGCAGGTGCTGCGCCGGCTGCACGCGGCGCACGGTTACGATCCATTCGAGGACTGGATCGCCGCGCTGATCGGGTCTCGGGGTCAGGATGGCCGCGACGCCCTGGCGGCGTGGCTGGCCGAGACCGCCGACCGCTCGCCCTGCCCGGGCATGGTCGACGCGCACGGCACAGGCACTCTGGCCAGATAGTCGTCGCCGAGTTGATCCACCAGGGCGTCGTTGGTCGCCCGCAGCCGCCGCAGCACCACCTTGAGCAGCGCCACCAGCCCGGGCTCGGCGGTGGTGAGCAGCCGGTGGAAATCGCGCTCGTTGACGACCTGGACCACCGTCAGTTCGGCGGCGCGGGCGGTGGCACTGCGCGGCGCGCCGTCCAGCAGACCCATTTCGCCGAACAGATCGCCGGTCCTGATGGTCGCCAGCCAGGTCGGCGACTCCCCATCGGCGTTCTTGAGGATGTCGACCGCGCCTTTCTCGATCAGGAACGCCGACCACGACTGCTCTCCCTCCCGGAAGATCACCTGTCCCTCGCGGAACACCCGACGGTCCAGGATCTTTGCCTTGCGCATGCCGCCCTCCCGCCGAGCCAATTCCAGGGTAGTGATGAACGATACGACATCGAAAGGCTTTCGGATGGTAGCTTTTGATCAATCGCCCGTGATCGGCAGCACGCGCCAGACCACGGTACGGCGGACATCGCTGTCCTCGAGGTCGCGTGGCGTCGGCACCAGGTACTCGGCCAAGTGCTCAAGGCCGTCCGAGGGCCGGTAGGTGCGGCCGGGGTCGCCCATCAACACCAGCGCGCCGGCAGCGGCGTGTCGGCGCAGCCAGGCCGTCATGCGCTCCGCCATCGGCCGCTCATAGCAGACGTCGCCGGCCAGGACCACGTCCCACAGCGGTCCGCCATCCTCTGCCAAAGCCGGCTCGTCCAGCATGTCGCGTCCGATGAGTTCCAGCCCGGCCGCCATCCCGTTGGCCTCGGCGTTGAGGCGTATGGCGGTCAACGCGAAGCTGTCGATCTCGTTGGCGGCGACGTGGGCCGCCGACGCCCACAGGCAGGCCATCGCCACCACGCCGCTGCCGGACGCCACGTCCAGCACCCGCCGGCCGGCCACCAGCTGCGGCCGGTCGATGATATGGCGGGCGAGCGCCTGGCCGCCGGCCCAGGCGAACGCCCAGTAGGGTGGCGGCAGGCCGACCGCCTCCAGCTCCTCCTCGGTCTTCTCCCACAGCGCCAGCGCGGCGTCGGCAAGGTGCAACCTGATCTCGGGGACCAGCGACGGCGATTTCAGCGCGGTGTTGGCCCGGATGAAGGCCTCCGGATCACGCATCAACCGAGCACGATGGCGAGGGCGACGATCAGCCCGGCGTCGCGGTTCGACCGGAACACCGCGAGGCAACGCCTGGGGTTGTCGATGTCGACGATGGCGACCTGCCAGCCGAGATGCACCGCCAGCGCCGCCAGCCCGGCATAGGTCCACGGGTCGAGGCCGGCGGTCCAGGCCGCGGCCGCCAGCAGCGCGACCGTGACGGCGTAGAAACCGCCCAGCGCGGGCCGGGTGCGGGGCCCCAGCGCCAGCGCCGACGATCGCACCCCGACGATGGCGTCGTCCTCGCGGTCCTGGTGCGCGTAGACCGTGTCGTAGCCGAGCGTCCAGAAGAAGCCGGCGGCGTAGGCGATCGCCGCCGCCGGCGCCAGCGTGCCGGTAACCGCCGCGTACCCGAGCAGCGCGCCCCAGTTGAAGGTCAGCCCCAGCACCGCCTGCGGCCAATCGGTCACACGCTTGGCGAGCGGGTAGCTGAACACCAGGACCAGGACGGCGGTGCCGAGCGCCCAGGAGAATGGGTTCAACTGCAGCAGGATGGCGAGCCCGACCGCGAGCTGCGCCGCGAGGAACAGCAGCGCCCGACGCGGCGTCACCTCGCCGCTGGCGATCGGTCGCGTCGCGGTGCGGGCGACCCGGCGGTCGAGGTCGCGGTCCATCAGGTCGTTCACCGTGCAGCCGGCACCGCGCATCACGATGGCGCCGATCCCGAACAGCACCACCAGCCGGACCATCTCCTCGACCGGCGGCCGCGCCGCCTGCCAGCCGAGCCCCAGGCCCCACAGGCACGGCAGGAACAGCAGCCAGGTGCCGATCGGCCGGTCGAGCCGGGCCAGCCGGGCGTAGGGCCGCCACCCGCCCGGCAACAGCCGGTCGACCCAGTCCCCATCGCGAATGTCGCTGGCACCGTTCATGAGGTGGTTCTACGTCAGACCGCCGCGGGCGTCACGGTCTGTGCGACTGCCGCAGGTCGGAGACTGGCCGGCCCCAATCTGTCGTCATCCCGGCCAAGCGCGGCGCGAGCAGCGCGGCATCGGCGAGCCGCCGTCGCTCCGTGGCCCCCGGATAGCCGCGGCTTCGCCACGGCTTCCGGGGTGATGGGTGGACGGCCCCCTGACGGCATCAAGGGTGCCATGCTGGGTGTGAAGCATCCAACAGAGGAGACCGTCC
>Ga0208414_1000359_pt1 | contig 49144 bp, 45 predicted proteins | sample AntAceMetag02UKE_FD_184770 | JGI IMG/M metagenome (GOLD analysis project Ga0208414, IMG submission 184770) | Saline lake microbial communities from Ace Lake, Antarctica - Antarctic Ace Lake Metagenome 02UKE (SPAdes) (version 2) | ecosystem: Environmental > Aquatic > Non-marine Saline and... | reverse complement strand
ACCTCAAGTAGACAAGATTTACCGCAGCGCAGACCGAAAAGATTACGTCATCCTGCTGTCTGAAGGTCGTCTTGTGAATCTCGGCAACGCAACGGGACACCCATCGAGAATCATGGATGGCTCCTTCGCCAACCAGGTACTCGCACAAATGTATCTATTTGAACGTAAGTGGGCAGATCACAATCTGAATCAACGTCAGCCCATTACGGTTGAAGTGCTGCCTAAAGCACTCGATGAAGAAGTGGCAACGTACATGGTGGAAGGCTTTGGTGGTGTACTAACCAAACTGACTTCAGACCAGGCGAAATACATCGACGTAGCGGTCGAAGGTCCGTTTAAAACTGAGACCTATAAGTACTAAAAATAGTACTAGCATCAACTGCTAGGAAATAGAGCCCCGCGATCTTCTGGGTCGCGTGGCGCTTTCTATATACTTTGATCTATTGATTCTATCTATTGGTTCTATCTTGTATTCCCCAGCCATTCCTTGGAGAATCGCCCTCCTCATTTGAACCCCTGCAGCGAGACGCGATATGAAACCTGAACTGCAAGACTTACTGAACCTGCTGGATATTGAACCTATCGAGGTCAATATCTTTCGCGGCGTCAGCCCTAACGACGGCTGGCAGCGAGTATACGGTGGGCAGGTGTTGGGTCAAGCACTCGTCGCCGCCTCCAGAACCGTTGAAGATGAAAATCGCTCTGCACACTCGCTGCATGGTTACTTTCTCAGACCCGGAGATACCACAATCCCGATCCTTTATGAGGTTGACCGAATACGCGATGGCAGAAGTTTTACCACGCGCCGGGTTATCGCAACGCAACGAGGGCGGGCAATCTTCAGCATGGCGGTCTCTTTCCAGGTGCATGAAGAAGGCCTAGAACATCAGTTCCCGATGCCCGACATCACGCCGCCTGATCAATGTGCCAGCCAGCAAGAGTTAGCCGAGCGATTCGCTGACGACATCCCGGAACAGTTCCGAGATCGAGCGAAACGGCCACAACCCATTGAAATGCGCTTTGTTGAGCCGGTCAACGAATTCAATCCAGACAAGATGCCACCATATCAGCACACCTGGATTCGCACCGTCGATAGCATGCCGGACGATATACGACTCAACCAATGCCTGTTGGCCTATGCATCGGACATGACGCTCATTGATACTGCCACTCGCCCCCACGGCGTCAGTTGGGGAAATGAGAACTTCCAGGTCGCGAGCCTTGATCATGCGATGTGGTTCCACAAACCGTTCAAAACCGATGACTGGCTGTTATATGCCCAGGATAGCCCCTTTTCTGGCGGCGCGCGCGGTCTTGCACGCGGTGCGTTCTATGATCCAAAGGGAAACCTTGTGGCTTCTGTGGCACAAGAAGGCCTGATGAGACTGCACGATCCGTCCACGACTGGCGGATAACCAAGCCTTATCTGCACTAATACGCCGCTCTGATCAGAATACCCTTACTGTACAAATGCCGGGTGGCTTTGGATAATGCCTGACCGGTGCACGATCGGTGCACGATCGGCCCCAATTTTATTGTCTAAAGGAATCTCTGTGCCCGTAAACATTGATGAGAAGCTGGCCAACGTAGACGTCATCAAAGATGGCTTTGACGCGCTCAACTACATTTGCAACAAGCAGATCGCGACCGCTGTATTTCTCGCTTACCATCTCGAAAAGCCCATTTTGATCGAAGGTCCACCCGGGGTTGGTAAAACTGAGCTGGCCAAAACCACGGCCGAGATGCTGCAACTGGAATGCATCAGGCTGCAGTGTTACGAAGGGCTGGATGAGTCAAAGGCCATCTACGAGTGGAAGTACGGCAAACAGTTGCTGTACACCCAGGTGCTCAAAGAAACTTTGGGAGAGATTCTTGATGGCGCAAAAGGGCTTTCCGAATCCGTTGCCAAGCTACATGACTTTGGCGATATCTTCTTTTCAGACGAGTTCTTAGAGCCGCGTCCACTGTTAAAAGCATTAAGAGCAGAAGAAGGTTGCGTATTACTCATCGACGAGATCGACAAATCCGATCACGAGTTTGAATCACTCCTGCTCGAGATGCTGTCTGACTTCCAGTTATCCATTCCTGAAATTGGCACCGTCAAGGCGAGCGGCAAACGCAAGCCACTGGTATTTCTGACCAGTAATAACACCCGTGAAATATCCGATGCCCTCAAGCGCCGCTGCCTGCATTTGTACATCCCGTTCCCTGATGCCAGTCTCGAGAACCAGATCGTCAACGCGCGTGTACCCGAGATTGCAGAGAAGCTGCGCATTCAGTTGGTCAACTTTATTCAGGAACTGCGCGACATGGACCTGAAGAAGGTCCCAGCCATCAGCGAAACGATAGACTGGGCGAGAACCTTAATTCTGCTTAACTCAGAATCCTTAGATGCTGATCTGGTTAAACAAACACTGAACGTGATATTGAAATTCCAGGAAGACATTGAAACCGTCGAAGCAGAATTACAAAGCGTCACCAACAAGGTGTTAAAGGAAAGCTAAGATGCTGGACGATACCCTGATCGACTTTGTAAAGGTTCTGCGCAATGCAGAGATCAAGGTATCACCGTCCGAAACATTAGATGCCATGGCATGTCTCAATGTTGTCGGCATGGAAGACAGACTGTTCCTCAAGAACTCTCTAGCACTGGTTCTCGCTAAAACCCCTGAGGAGAAAGAAGCTTTCGAAGATTGCTTTGAACGATTTTTTACCATCGACAAACTGTTACCCGCCAACGACGACGATATGCCCCAAGAAGAAGCTGGGCAGGGTGATGATGACGACGAATTTTCAGACGATAGCGACAGCTCACAACCAGGCAAAGGGGGTGGACAGGGTGGCGGTGGCGGTGAAGCACAGGACTCGGCAACAGAAGATGGCCTAAAGGCACAATCTGCGCTTGGCAAATTAATGACTGCGGGCAGCAGAACCGACCAAACCATCGCGATAGTGGAGGCCGGGCGTGCGGTCAATGTAAACCAGATTGTGGTGTTTACCCAAAAAGGGCTCTACACACGTAAGATCATGGATGAAATGGGCCTCAAGGGACTCAACGAAGAGATCACTGAACTTAAGGGTCACGGTGGGCAAGGACAAAAAGATCTGGGCAAAACGCTCACACGAGCAAGAGAAAGCTTAAGAGAAAGAGTTCGCGATTATGTCGAGAAGCAGTTTTTCCTCCACGCTGATGAATTTGGCAAACAGCTACGCGAAGAGTTGCTGCGCAAGGTAAAGCTCTCGAATTTAGAAAAGCGCAACTTCAAGGATGTGCAGGAAATTGTCTTTAGGATGGCGAAGAAACTCATTTCTATTCATTCAAAGCGCCGTAAAACTACTAAACGTGGACAGCTGGATATTCGCAAAACCCTACGCCACAATATGCAGTACGATGGTATGTTCTTTGACCTGAAGTGGAAAGCATCGAGGGTCGATAGACCAAAAGTCATGTGCATTTGTGATGTCAGCGGGTCAGTGAGCAACTACTCACGCTTCTTGCTGATGTTTCTGTATAGCCTGGCCGAGGTGTTGCCAAAAGTCCGCTCCTTTGCGTTCTCGTCCGATCTAGGCGAAGTGACACAGCTGTTTCAAAATGCCGGGCTAGAAGAAGCCATGGCGCGCACCATGCGTGACTACGGCAATGGGTCCACTGACTACGGCCAGATGCTTGAAGACTTTCGCAGTCATTGCATGAAGGATGTGAACAACAAAACGACTATTATTATATTGGGCGATGCGCGAAATAATTATGGTGACTCGAAGTCCGAAATCTTGAAAGAAATGTACGATAAGGCAAAGCGCGTTATCTGGCTAAACCCTGAAACGAAATCAAACTGGACGGTGGGCGACGCGGAAATGAAAAAGTACGCACCCTGCTGCCATCAGACTGAAGTTTGTAACTCCTTGACCCATCTTGAACGTGTGGTAGGCAACCTACTGCGTTCCGCGACCTGAACTCTTAACCCGCAACTCTTAACCCTAGGTTCTCAACCCTAAGAGAACAAAGCATTACTCGCGTTCTTGATATCGGCCTTTTTAGCTGGTGCTGACCTGATGCTTACAGCTCTCAGCCCCAAAGCAAACGCTGGCCTAAACTGCATATGTTCCTGGCATATATTCTTGCCAAAAAAAACCCTTAGACCGGAGGGGCCTAAGGGTTTTGACTCGCTCTAAAAATACTAGAGTTTCGTTATTCGCTAACTGTTAGAACAAATCAGCATCAAAAGTGACAAACCAGTACTGTCCTCGAACATCATAAAGATTGACGTCTGAGTTGTTACCGCTTGAGAACACGTATTCAGGATCTTCATCGAATGCGTTATTCACACCAACCAGCACTCGATACTTTTCATCGAACGTATAAGAAACCCGGAGGTCAGTCTTATAGTAAGCATCAGTACCGCTATAACCAAATGGGTTGTCACCATCAAAGCGTGGATCGTTCATTGCGCTGATATAACGCACATATGCACCACCGGTCCATTCTTTCCAGCTAACGTCAGAAGTGAAATTAGCGACAATTCGAGGAATCGAGCCGCGGTCATCTGCACCACCAGCACCCGGGGTGAAAGAGTTCTCAGCAACGTAAGTTGCTGCTACGCCTAGGTCCCAAACACTTTCTGAGTATCCGTCAAAGGTATAGTTCGCGAACACATCAACACCGTCTGTTTCAACACCAGATTGGTTGACTAGTGCGTTAACAAAATCCGTTGGAATACCAGAGGTATTACGACCACTAAACTGCGTACAGGCTGGGTCTGTCTTACCAACTGGGCCTTCGTAGCAATCATCAAGAACCGAGTCAGAAGTATCACGCGTAATAATGTTGTCAACTTCGATGTCCCAGATGTCAAAGCTCAATGACAAGCCTTCAACGAAACTTGGCTCGTAGATAACACCAAAGGTCCAGGTATCAGCTTCTTCAGGTGTAAGCGAAGCATTAGAACCAGACACTACAGCATACTGAGAGGTGGGCTGATTAAAGCCGGCACCAATTCCGTCAAGCGCACAGTTAGCCGCTTCGTTCGAGCCAGCAGCAACGTTGTCACATGGGTCCGTGAAGAAATCGAAGCTTACAGTACCACCACCGAACAAGTCAGTGACAGTAGGTGCTCGATAAGCTGTACTGACGTTGGCTCTGAGGCGAAGGTCAGACGTGACCTGCCAATTTACGCCGAATCTGTATACGTCTTCCTCACCAAAGTTTGAGTAGTCGGATCGACGATACTGAGCATTTACAATGATGCTTTCCGCAAATGCCGCATCCGTAACGACTGGAACGTCAACTTCAAAGAAAAACTCTTCTACGTCAAAACTACCTTCCGTAGTGAAGACCTTATTCGCAACACTTTCACCAGATTCAGTCGTAGGGTCTGGCTTGTTAAAACCATCTTCTTTACGAACCTCGAACCCAGCAGCCACGAGAACTTCACCAGCAGGCAATTCCATAACAGGACCGGTAATTACGCCAGAAACAGATGTGGTCTGGAACTTAGAAATCGCCAGCGTGTTCTGTCGCATGTAGGCAACTTCAGCATCTGTCCAGTTACCTGGTCGAAATGCATCAAGCGCACCTGACAAGTTCACAGTAGCACTACATAGCGCATCTACAGAGCACTGATCAGGATCGGAAATCCGGATGAAACGCGCAAGGTTCCATGTGCTGTTAGTTGCCAGATCAGCATCTACTCGAGTGTAAAGACCAGAAAATTCAAACGTCCAGTCCTCACTAAACCAAAACTCTTCAGGAATAGTACCTTCGATTCCCGAAACTAACCGAACTGTATTCGACTCAATTTCTGAAGTTCGAGGTCCAATGGTAGAAGTTGGTCGGAAGAAGTACTGCGCGTCACCGATTGGGTTGTTAGGGTTGGTGGCAGGTACAACACTACCGTCTGGGTAATCGGGCGTACCAAAAGATCCAGGGTTACCGTCGAGGTGACTCGTGGTCTCACGCTTGGCAAACTGCGCTTCAGCAAAAAAGTTCACATCATCAGACAACTGATAATTCACAAAAGTTGCCATCGAAATAGTCTTGTTCTCAACGATCAAGTCTTGCTGCAAACCATAATCATAACGTGCGAGATCGCTCTTGCTAGCCGCTGAACGGTCGCTTATGCAACCTTGAGGAGTGCCTGAAACGTCATCAATCTCATTGCCACCAAACGCTTTAGGTTCGGTACAGAATACGCCAGTCGTTCCAAATGCTTTACCACCGGGCGAGAAGAATGAACCGTTATTAAATCCAGTAGCGTTCAAAGATGAAATAGACGGGAATGCCCAGTCACGATCAACTTGCTTAATCGGGTCCTGATCACGAACTTCAAAACCAAATATCGCGTTTCCTTTGTCGCCATTGATGCCGGCTACAATTGCTGCGCCACGAGTTTCGCCATCGCCTTCAGACGTTACACCAGTGCTAAACGAGAGGTCAGCACCTTCATAATCATCTTTCAAGATCACGTTAACTACGCCGGTGATTGCATCAGAACCGTAAACGGCAGAAGCACCATCGCGCAAAATTTCAACGCGCTCGACCATTGCGGTCGGCACGAACGTCAAGTCAGCAGCCTGGTTCGCGAGTGCATCAGCAAAGGATGCGACACGACGGCCATTGATCAGAATCAGAACTCGGTCGGGACCAAGGTTACGCAAGTCCAGGGAAGTTGCACCGCCACCAGACAAGACGCTGGACTGATTAAAACCACCAGTACCAATCGCGGGCTGCTGTCGAAGCGCTTCACCAAGATTCGTCATACCGCTATCTAGCAACGATTGACCAGATATGACAGTCATAGGTGTGGCAGAAGTAAAGTTACCTCGACGGATACGAGATCCTGTTACAACGATCTCTTCCAACATTTCCTCATCTTCCGCAGCCACAACCGGTATCGACACACCCGTTGCGCCCACGCCAGCTGCTAGCGCAATGGCTAACGACCAGTTAGAGGCTCTTTTGCTTATATTAAACATTAATTTTTCCCCAAGTTAATGGATGTTAATAAAAATGATACCGAAACGATGAGTACTTACGCACTGTTGCCGGCTTAGGGCAGCAGCGATCTCACCTACGAATAAGAATCACCCAGGCTCTCCACTCTTCGGTGGATTCACCCCCAAGGTAGACACCTATTCTTGTTCCGCCTGCAGGGCGTCATTTGCCCCGGACAACCGGCTTCGGTCTCATTGTTTTTTTTACCCGTGGAAGTTTACCTGAATATTTCAGGTTGCGAAGTACAAAAGTGAAGAAAAGTGAAAAAAAACAAGGGTACTAGAAGGTTTTCTTAAAGAACTACTCATCCGCTCGGTCAGATATCCGGCCCAACAACCAATGAGTGAATCTTTTATTCTAAAAAGGCATAAGAGTTCGTTCTGTTACAGCAACACCGCCGCCTAGCGAGCAATACGGGCAATGCCGAGAGACTATACCCCCATGCTATAATTCCGGCTCAAAATTTTTAGCGGGTGCCGTGATCGATGCGTTTTGTTGCTTTTCTTCTTTTTCTTGCCTCTTTCCCACTCAATGCGGCCGCCGAAGCGACTTCGGTCGACTACGAGAACCAGATCATCACGATTGCACTCACTCAAGAACCACCCCAGCTGAATAGCATGAAGGCGACAGACCAGGTCAGCGGTTTCATTTTGCCCCATGTCATGGAAGGTCTGCTGCGCTTAGACAGGAGAGGTCAGGCAGTGCCCGGGGTTGCTGAAAAATGGGAAGTTACCAAAGAAGGGGCAACCTTCTGGCTGAGGAAAAATGCACTTTGGAGTGATGGTAAACCCGTCACCGCGCACGACTTTGTGTTCGCCTGGCAAAATGCTCTGGCCCCCAAAACCGCCTCGGAATATGCCTTTATCCTCTACCCCATCAAGAACGGCGAGAAGATCAACAAGGGTGAGCTGGATCCAACCCAACTGGCTGCCGTGGCAGAAGACGACTACACCCTGCGTCTCGAGTTCGAACGCCCAACCAGCTACTTTTTGAATCTCACGGCATTTGTGACCTACTACCCCATTCGCGAGGACTTCTATAACGAGAAGAAGGACCGATATGCCTCGGATGCAACGGACATTCTCTATAATGGCCCATTCAAACTTGTAGATTGGGTGCACTCGGCTTCACTTCGAATGGTAAAAAACGAGAACTATTGGGATAAAGACAGCATTTCATTAAACGAGATTCGCGCTGACTACATCACAGAAGATACACGGGCACGCCTGAACCTTTTTATCGACGGCAAGATCGTTCACACCCGCCTTGATGGTGAAAGTTACAAAGACGCTCTGACCCAAAGATTTCGCATTCGTAGTTTTAGCACCGGATCTGTGTTTTTTTTGGAATACAACCATCGAACGGGACGCCCGACCGACAATGTTAACTTACGGCGTGCCATCCAGCATGTTTTCGACCCCGATGAGTTCGTCAACAAAGTGCTCGGGACACCCGGCAACCTGCCTGGCAAAAGCATTTTCCCCGTGTGGCTAAAAGGCGTTGAAGGGAAATTCCGTCATGAATATCCGGCACCTGAGCCAAATTTGGATCTAGTAAAAGCCAAACAGTATCTCGAAGCGGCAAAACAAGAACTTGGCGTGAGCGAAATCCCACCCCTTGTATTGCTTGTTGGCAACAGCCCCACGGCAGCGAAACAAGCTGAATATCTGCAAGGCTTACTAAAGCAAAAGTTGGGTATTGATCTCAAGATCGACACTCAGACTTTCAAGCAGCGTCTTGCCAAGATGACCTCCGGCGACTTTGATATTGTGGGCGCTGGCTGGGGTCCCGATTTTGATGACGTTATGACTTTCGGTGATCTACTCGCTTCCTGGAACCTGAATAACCGGGGCCGCTACAACAACCCCGAGTACGATCGACTCGTACGCGTCGCAATGGATAGTCTCGAACCGCAGGAGCGAATGGACGCTATGGCTAGCCTACAACAGATCCTATTCGACGAAGCTGTCGTCCTGCCGCAGTACGAACAAGGCGTGATCTATCTTATGCAGGACAAAGTCAGGGGCGTCGTTCGCCGTGTCATTGGCGCCGACCCAGATTACACCTACGCGCGGGTTGTAAAGTAACGTCCAATAAACCACAGTAAGTCCTGCCACAACTCAGCAGAGGTTCTACCATCAGATGTTAATGTATACGGCTAAGCGCCTGTTGGCTGGCATTATTACTGTCTGGTTTATTGCCACCGCGACATTCATCGCCATGCATCAAGTGCCTGGCGACCCGCTAATGAACGATAAAGCTGTATCCGCCGAAATTCGCGCTAACCTCGAACGTAAATACGGTCTGGATAAACCCGTCACTGAGCAATACGTCATCTATCTCAGCAATATGCTGCAAGGTGATTTTGGCATTTCCTTTACCCAACAAAACCGCAAAGTGAATGACATTATTCGCGACCATTTTCCGGTTTCTGCCACACTCGGCATTCTGGCAGTGCTGTTCGCCGCATTCGGCGGCGTACTCTGGGGGGCGTTAACCGCGTTATATCGCAATCGGTTACCCGACATTATTATCATGTTTTTAGTGATCCTCGGCATTTCGGTGCCGAGCTTTGTGTTTGCCGCCCTCGGACAGCTATTTTTAGTCAATTTAAATGGCCTTGTGGGCTACAGCCTTATACCCGTTGCTGGCTGGGGCACCGTCATGCACATGCTCATGCCGTCCCTGGTCCTTGGTCTCGGCACCATGGCTTTGTTGACTCGTCTCATGCGGTCATCAATGCTTGAAGTCGTGAATGAGGATTACATCAAGACGGCTAGGGCCAAAGGTTTGTCACCGAGCCGAATCTTTTTTCGGCACCAGTTACGCAATGCCATTCTCCCCGTCATCACAGTACTAGGACCGCAAATCGCGGCAATTACCACAGGCGGGTTTGTGGTTGAACTGGTGTTCGCGATTCCCGGTCTCGGTCGCTATTTTGTTCAAGCTGTTCAACAACTCGACTACACGGTCATTATGGGTACGACAGTGTTTTACGGTGCGTTTTTAGTCTTTATGGTCATTATCGTCGACATCCTTTACGGCTTTATTGACCCACGGGTGAGACTTAAGTGATGGCATCGCCTTACAAACCTGGCCCGGGCGACTTCGCGCCAAATACCTCAAACGTTCATGTCGAACAAATTTCGCGACCGTCTTTATCCTATTGGGAAGATGCCTGGATCAGGCTGAAGAAAAATACCCGCGCCCTTATCTCGCTTTACATCGTCATAGGCCTTGCGCTGTTTACGGTGCTCGGCCCCTCCGTCTGGCGAGTTGACCCTTCACTACAGGACTGAATCAAATTTCACAGGCACCTGCGTGGCCAAAAACCTCCATCCTGGTTGGACCTTATAAGCGCTTCGCGACGATCATCATCGATGACTTTCCAGCGGAACCAGAAGAATATATTGAAGATATCCCTGCACCTTTAAACACTAGAACCTTCGAGCCCCCGACCACCCAGCATGTCCGTCTGATGTGGGACCCCGTTGAAGGTGCCGGCGGATACAACATATATCGGAATCAGCGATTGCCCGAGGGCATAAACGATCTGGGTCTGCCGCTAGGGTCAACCCTGGCTGGCAACGAGGTCAGTTATGAAGATCGATTGAACCTCGAATCTCGCCCTTACTTCTACTCTATTGTTTCAACTGACGGATTTGATGAGTCTTATCAATACAGCACAGTTGAGGTCACACCCACGCTCGCCATTACTTTTGATGAAGCGATAAACCGAGGGCTAATCCAGGCAGACGAAGGACGAGCGTTGAACAGTGAAATCAAACTTGAATTTCACCCGCTAGGCACCGACTATCTTGGTAGAGATATGCTCGCTCGATTAATGGAAGGCGCAAGAGTCTCGCTATTTATCGGCATCTGCGCACCTTTCCTGTTTGTTTTTTTTGGCATCGTCTATGGAGGTTTTGCTGGCTACATCGGCGGCAAACTCGATCAGCTACTGATGAGGTTTGCCGACTTTGTGGTTGCTTTGCCGTTCCTCTTATTCATGATTCTGTTCAAAATCGGCTTCGGTATCGGGCCAGGAGAAAGTGGCGTAATTCCGATGTTGATCGCGCTTGTGATACTGGGTTGGCCAAGTACCGCACGTCTTGTGCGCGGCCAGGTATTACAAATTCGGGAACAGGGCTATATCGAAGCGGCTCGATTACTGGGAGGTAAAGATCACTATCTAATTATTCGCCATATCATTCCAAATACAATGGGTGTGATCCTTGTGACCCTGACATTTGCTGTACCGGCGGCGATCTTTACCGAGGCTTTCCTATCATTTATCGGTATGGGCGTAGCGCCACCGACACCTTCCTGGGGATCCATGTGTAATGAGGGAGTAAAAACCATGTTGAGTCACCCTCACGAATTGATCTTCCCTGCATTATTTATCAGCGTCACCGTATTGGCTTTCAACTTACTTGGTGACGGATTAACAGAGGCGCTAGATTCACGCATGAGGTCCAGGGAATAACATGTCTGAACCTCCCAATGCAGAGCAAAAGGTAGATCCGATTCTTGAAGTCAGTAATCTCACGGTTGAATTTGCCACTTACGGCGGTAATGTTCAGGCCGTTCGAGGTGTAGATTTTCACGTAGAGCACGGCGAAACACTGGCAATCGTCGGCGAGTCCGGTTGCGGAAAATCTGTCACAGTGCAATCCATTATGGGCATTATTCCGATGCCACCGGGCAAGATCACCGCTGGCAGCGCCAAACTAAACGGTAAAGAAATTCTGGGTCTCAACTCGAAAGAGGCGAACAAATTCCGTGGTGTCGAAATCGGTATGATTTTTCAAGACCCCATGACCTCGCTTAATCCCACCATGACCATCGGTGACCAAATTGCTGAAACCTTGATGGTGCATCGTCATGTTTCTAAAGCTGAAGGCCGTAAGCGCGCCATTGCATTGCTTGAGAAAACCCACATTCCAGACGCAGAGAAACGCGCCTCACAGTATCCGTTTGAGTTCTCCGGCGGCATGCTACAACGCGCCATGATTGCGCAGAGTCTCGCCTGCAACCCGACAATCCTTATTGCTGACGAACCCACAACCGCACTCGACGTTACCATTCAAGCGCAAATCTTAGAGTTGATGCAGGAACTACAGCGCACCGAAAATATGTCTATCATCCTGATCACACACGATCTGGCGGTTGTTGCCAAGATGGCGGACCGGGTCGCCGTTATGTATACCGGACAGGTCGTCGAAACCGGCACAGTGAATGACATTTTCTATCGGTCCTCCCACCCTTACACCCTGGGTTTAAAGGTGGCGATGCCTTCCAACAAATCAGACCGGGACAAGAAACTGACGCCCATCGAAGGCAGTCCACCAGACCTGTTTTCGCCACCCGTCGGCTGTGGCTATTTTGCTCGCTGTCCCCACGCGATGAAGCTGTGTGAACACCATCAGCCACCGGAGCTCTTAATCGCGAAAGAATCGAGCCACACCTCACGCTGTTGGTTACAACACCCTGACGCGCCAGCAGTAGAGGGATTACATCAACCGGGGGTAGATCATGCTGGTTAGAACAGACAACCTGCAGAAATACTTCGACATTGGCCGGAATCAACGACTTCATGCCGTCGATGGCATCTCGCTGGATATTGCAGAAAACGAAATTGTGGGTCTGGTGGGTGAAAGTGGTTCTGGCAAGTCGACATTCGGCAAGACATTGATCGGACTGCATCATCGTACCGGCGGTGAGGCCTATTTTCGCGATAAGTTGCTGCCGGCCAGGTTCACCGCTGCAGATCATCTGAAGTACTCAAAAGAACTGCAGATGATTTTTCAGGACCCCTACTCATCACTGAATCCCCGCATGACTATTCTGGATGTGGTCGGAGAAGGTTTACATATTCAAGGACAGCATTCACGCGCTCAGATCAAAGAACTCGTTGCAGATTGGCTGGCAAAGGTCGGTCTCAACGCTGATCACATGTCACGCTATCCGCACGAGTTTTCTGGCGGACAACGACAAAGAATTGGTATCGCCAGAGCCATGATCATCCAGCCGAAATTTGTCGTTTGTGACGAACCTATTTCAGCTCTGGATGTTTCAGTCCAGGCACAGGTCGTCAATTTGCTTGAAGAGCTTAAGCAATCCCTCGGATTAACAATGCTCTTTATTGCACACGACTTGTCGATGGTGCGCTACGTGTCAGATCGAATGGCGGTTATGTATTTGGGTTGCCTGGTTGAGAGCGGGCCTTCAAACGAACTATTCTTCGACCCACAGCACCCCTATACCCAGCTGCTGATTGAATCCAACCCAGAACCTGATCCTGACCACGAGAGACAACGGAAGCACATTCCGATTCGCGGCGAGATTTCGTCTCCGGTCAACGTCACAGCAGGTTGCAGATTCGCCGATCGTTGCCCAAAAGCTTTGGCCCATTGCAAAACCGTTACACCAAAGGTCACCAAGCTTTCAGAGAACAGGCTAGTCGCCTGCCACTTATTTGAATAGCTGTTTTGGATAGCCGGTCTGACTAGTTATGCAGCGACCGGTCTCTGGTCTTCCTCACCATACGCAGCACAGATTCTTCGTTGCTATAGTCTTGCATAATATCCAGTGGGATCCAGCTCAGATCATGGGACTCATCGCTGACGGTGTAGTCATGCGCTTTGGCTTTGAGTAAAAACCGGCAGTCATAATGATAATGCTCCGGCTCATCTTTTCGGGCAGGAATCTGGTGAATATCAATATCGAATATGTCCGGACTCAGGGTTTGGATCTGCGAGATGCCAGACTCTTCTTCTGCTTCTCGTTCAGCAACCCGCTGCACATCGGCATCTCCGTCGGCATGGCCACCCAACTGCACCCAGATATTGAGCTTGCGGTGATGGGTCAGCAAGGCTCGATCACCCGTAGCATCTAATATCCAGGCTGACCCAGTAATGTGACCCGCCAATAGTTCTCGAGAAAAACAGTTTTCATGGGCTTCGACAAACGCCGTGATCCGATCTACCGTCTGGTGTTCTTCAGGAAAACGGTCTCTATAACGCTTGAACAGCGTCAGAACTTTTTGGCGATGCATGGCTAAGTGATCTTTTCAGATCGAATAGGTCCTAGCTTTTTGTTCGACTCTTCGTCGAACAAATCAACCAGCTGTTCTGTCATGGCATCACCCAGTTGCTCTGCATCGGTAATCGTCACCGCACGCCGGTAGTGGTGAGTCACGTCGTGACCTATGCCAATCGCGACAAGTTCTACCGGCGACCGATTTTCAATTTGATCAATCGCGTATTTCAAATGCTGTTCTAGATAGTTACTTGAGTTGACCAGCAAGGTACTGTTGTCGACCGGCAAGCCATCGGAAATTACCATCAAAATCTTACGATCTTCCGACCGGCCAACGATTCGATTGTGTGCCCAGAGCAAGGCTTCACCATCAATATTCTCTTTTAACAATTCCTCTCGCATCATCAAACCAAGGTTGCGCCGCGCGCGCCTCCAGGGCATATCTGCAGCTTTGTAAATGAGATGCCGAAGATCATTCAATCGCCCAGGTTGCGGCGGCTTACCTTGCTGCAACCAGAGTTCTCGAGATTGCCCACCACGCCATGCACGGGTGGTAAAGCCGAGAATCTCGACCTTTACGGCACAACGTTCCAAAGTCCTGCCTAGAATGTCCGCACACATCGCCGCGATCGTAATTGAACGACCGCGCATCGAGCCGGAACTATCTATCAACAAGGACACAACCGTATCCTTGAACCGCGTATCTTTTTCCTGCTTGAATGCGAGCGCAGAAAAGGGATCGATAATAATTGCGGGAAGGCGAGACGAATCTAGCTGACCCTCCTCCAGATCAAACTCCCAGGTGCGATTTTGCTGGGCCATCAGTTTCCTTTGCAGGCGATTGGCCAACTTACTGATGATGATTTGGGAGTTTTGCAGATGCTTGTCCAGCACACCGCGAAGGCGATCTAACTCGGTCGGGTCGCAAAGTTCATCGGCAAATACAGTCTCATCAAACTGCTGGGCAAAAGCCTTGTATGCGCTTTCTTTTGGCCGATTCCAACTGGAATCCACGGCCATATCAGGCGGCCCACCCGCTTCATCCTGGTCCCCTTCTGCTTCAGCCATATCCATAGCTTCCATGTCAGCTGGAACCTCACCTTCTATCGCATCGGACATATCCCCATCGGCACCAGCATCCTGGTCGGAAGCTTCATCGCCGGCTTCCGAGTCCATTTCCTGCTCTTCCTGGTCCTCATTCTGGGCATCGCCGTCAGCATTCTCTTCGCCCCAATCCTGACTGAGACCGAGATCGTCGATGAGCTGAGTGGCAATATTGCGAAATGCTTCTTGATCATGAATAACGTTTTCAAGTTCATCCAAATGATCGCCGATACTCTGCTCAATATGCTCGCGCCATAGGCCCAGAATATGCTCCGCTGTTTCGGGTAATGGGATACCCATACGTTCGCGAATCATAAACCCAACAGCTTCTCCAAGGGGCGCCTCGGTTTGATGCTGCATTTTCTGATAACCCTGACTGACACAACGCGCTTCGAGCTGTGCATTCAAATTGGTCTCGACACCCTTCATAAGATAAGAGCCGATTGAGGCGACTCGCGCTTCTTCAACGCAATCGAAAAGATCCTGGGCGATGCCCGTTTCAGGCCGATGTTTGCGATGAATCGCTTCGTCATGGAAGCGCATTCGAAGCGCAAAGCGGTCGGAGGTACCACGCAAAATGGCCAGTTGCTCTTCTGTAATTTGAGCATCCGGTAATGGCACGCGCGCGCGATTTCCCTGGATATAAGCCTTGCCTCTGCCAAAGCTAACTTCCAACTCTTCATTGCCAGAGATTGCCCTCATGGTAGAGGTCACGGCTTGCTTGAATATCTCCGCACTGTCATCAAGTTCTGTCACGGTGAGGCCTTAGGCAAGAACAACTTTAGAACTGGATTCTGGCAATTCTTCGCCCATACAGCGCTGATAGTATTCGGCCACAATGGGTCGCTCTGTTTCGTCACACTTGTTGAGGAAGGTGAGACGGAAAGCAAAACCATAGTCATTGAAAATTTTGGCGTTCTCGGTCCACATAATCACAGTTCGAGGCGACATGACGATGGAAATATCGCCATTGATAAAGCCCTGCCTCGTCAACTCAGCAACTGAAACCATGTTCGATAGTATTTTACGGTCAACATCTGGAATCTTGGAGGCAACGATGTCGGTTTCACTCTCGTGGGGCAGATAATTCAGAGTCGTCACAATATTCCAACGGTCCATCTGACCCTGGTTGATCTGCTGAGTGCCGTGATACAAGCCTGAAGGATCTCCCAGACCAATCGTGTTCGTGGTCGCAAACATACGGAACGATGCGTGAGGACTAATCACCTTACTCTGATCGAGCAATGTCAACTTACCTTCCACTTCCAGAACACGCTGAATCACAAACATGACGTCGGGACGCCCGGCATCATATTCATCAAACACGAGTGCGCAAGGACGCTGCAAAGCCCAGGGTAATAGCCCCTCTTTAAATTCAGTAATCTGCTTGCCGTCTTGCAGTACGATTGCATCTTTACCCACTAGATCCATACGGCTCACGTGGCTATCGAGGTTAATGCGGATGCAAGGCCAATTCAGGCGCGCGGCGACCTGCTCAATATGAGTAGACTTACCCGTACCATGGTATCCTTGGATCATGACGCGGCGGTTATGTGCAAATCCTGCGAGAATCGCCATCGTCGTTTCATGGTCGAACAAATAGCTTGGATCGATCGCGGGCACATGTTCGCTGACTTTAGAGAAAGCGGGCACAGTTAGATCGACGTCCAGGCCAAATACTTCGCGGACATTTACTTTGGTATCTGGAGCATCTTGCCCCTCCAGGGTCTTAAGCGGCTGATTCATGGCACTGCCTTTTCATACGTGGTCTGTTTATGAGCTTTGAAAACAAAAAAAACCCACTGCCAACCATACGAATCGTTTGTTTGAAACGATCAATCTGCCGGACCGCGGGACGGCCAAAGAATAGCGGGAATGGACTAAAATTACCAACCACCGAAACGCTAAAATATTTACACTTAGCGTAAGCTCACCCACGACAATATCGCCCAGCTATTTGGGCCCGCAGGATTTCTTCAATATGGCACTTATTTACCTTGTTCGACACGGCAAAGCCGCTGGATCATTCACTGACGACATGGACCCTGGATTAGACGAATTAGGCCGCTCCCAGGCCATACAGGCCGCCACCAAACTCCACCAACACTTACCCCTGACGCTGCTGTCGAGCCCCTTAAAGCGCGCTCAGGAAACCGCCACGCTGCTAGCAAATGCCGTCCAGCAGAGCGTTGGCATCGAAGATCGAGTGGCTGAAATTCCGTCACCAGGATTGTCACTAACGGCAAGAGGGCCCTGGTTACAATCAGTGATGAGCGGCCGCTGGTCTGAACAATCAGACGACCTGAAAGCCTGGCAACAGGCGCTCTGCCAATGCCTTATTGAAATAGAAACCGACACGGTGATATTTTCCCATTTCGTCGCCATCAACGCTGCTGTGAGCTGGGCAACAGGCTCTGATAAAGTTCTGGTATTTAAGCCAGACAATGGATCGATCACAATTTTCGATAATACTGGCGATCAGCTCGCACTCATTGAACGCGGCAGCGAGGCGACAACCCGCGTTAACTAACACCGGCCAAAGCGAGAAATCCAGACTCCAGAGGAATCCAGGGGTCGCCCGGGCGAATACCTTTGACCCGTGCATCGACCTCTGCGGCATCCGTCAAACAACCCAATAACTGCTGCCGGCTTCTGAGCTGCAAGCACTTTGCAACAATGGCTTTACGCTTATCCCAGACTCTAAACTTCTGATAGACCGCCGACGTGGACTGGCCGCTATCCAGTGCTTCGGTAATTTTCAGCAGGTTGCGGACTTCGCGCGCAAACATTGAATTGACGTAGAGAACCTCAACACCTTCACCCCTCAAGCCCTGCAACATACGTAACGTTTGTCTTTGGCTCTGGGCCACAGCCGTATCAATTAGGCCAAACACATCAAAACGGGTGTTATCCGCCACGCTATGCATGACCAATTTGGCGTCAACGGTGCCGTCCACGGAGAGCAATTTCAAACGCTCGATTTCCTGAGATGCCGCCAAGAGATTGCCTTCGAGACGATCGATTAAGACCTGAATGGCACCCCGGTCAGCAGTCAAACCACTGGCTTGCATGCGTTGTCCGATCCAGCGCGGTAAATCTTTTTTGTCCACTGGCCACACTTGAATGAATACACCTTTTGCATCCAGGGCCTTAAACCATTTACTGCGCTGAGCAGCTTGATCAAGACGAGGCAGCACCAACAACATCGTAGTACCATCGGCGGGTTGCTCAATATAGGCATTCAGTGCTTTCGCACCTTTATCGCCGGGCTTACCGTTGGGCATACGCAATTCGAGGATTTTTTGTTCGGCGAACAGGCTCATGCTGTTTGCGCTGAACAGCACTTCCTCCCAATCGAAAGAGCCATCAACATGAAACAGTTCTCGCTCAAGGTAACCTTTCTTCTTCAGTTGCGACCGAATGAGCTCAGAGCCTTCTTGCACCAGTAGAGGCTCGTCGCCGCTGATAATATAAACCGGGTGAATCGTTTTATTTATCTGCGCTGCAATTTTGTCTGGATAGACTTTCATGAATCAGTGGTTGTAGTGCCAGCTTTTTTGGTTCGCAAAGTGGCACTAAACCGACGCACGAGTTGCCCTGCAAGATCCTGCCGCATCTCATCGACTAAAATCGACTCTTCTTCAGAGTTACTGACGAAATTGCTCGCGTCAAACGAGTAGATTCTCTCGGCCGTCAGCGGGGTGTCAGGCACCAACGTTTCACCGTCAGCAGTAGAGATTGAAAACACAGCTCTAAGCCGGACTTCATACTCAGAGACCGTAATATTGCCTGACGACGCAACGGGCCGGCGGGTTGTGGTTTCTGAATTCAAACGAATCACGTACTGCGGGCTGTTAATTGGATTGATCGCGACCCCGATGCTCTTCAAGGTATCTTCAAGCTCATCGGCAAAATCACTGTGACTATTGTCCGTAACGATTGAGACACTTTCAGCGGCAAGATCGTAACCACCAGTTCCACGCAACTGAAAACCACAACTAGAGAGCAGTAGAACGAGACAGAGAATTGTTATTGAGCGCATTATGTAACCACAAAATTAACGAGTTTATTGGGCACCACGATCACCTTCCGAATGCTTTTACCTTCGATAAATTTTTCAACATTTCCCAGCGTTCGGGCTTCTGCTTCAATTTCAGCTTGCGTGCTATCTGGCGAAGTTTCAAATTTTGCTCGTACCTTGCCATTGATCTGAACCACCATCTCGATCACGGTTTTCTTCAGTGCAGAGCCATCCACCAAAGGCCAGGTCGCTTCATTTATGTCGTTCCCGGTCAGGACCTGCCAGAGTTCCTGGCAAATATGCGGCGTAATAGGCGACATCACGATAATGGCGATTTCAAGGGCCTCACGGACAATCGCTCGACCTTGAGGCGTCGCGTCCTCAAACTTCACAACCTGGTTCATTAAAGACATGACGCTCGACACAACCGTATTGAAGTGTATTCGCGTACCGTAGTCATCATCAGCGCTGGAGATTGTTTCATGCACTACACGACGCAACTCTTTTTGATTGTTAGTCAATTCCGCAGGATTTAGCGTGGGTACTTCACTACCAAGCGCATGATCCTGGACGGCAGTCCAGAGTTTAGTTCTGAGCCATCGATTAGCGGATTCGACACCATTTTCTGACCACTCAAATGATTGCTCTGGAGGTGCAGCAAACATCATAGCCATCCGAACGGCGTCAGCACCATAGGCATCCAGCAAAACCTGAGGGTCACCTGCATCGCCGGATGATTTAGACATCTTGGACCCGTCTTTCAACACCATCCCAAGCGCCAATAAATTCTTAAACGGCTCGTCGGACTCAACCAGACCCTCGTCACGCATCATCTTATGAAAGAAACGCGCGTACAGCAGGTGCAAAATGGCATGCTCTTCTCCACCCACATAATGGTCGACAGAACCCCAGTATTTGGCACGCTCATCCAACATCCCGGCGTCATAGCCGCTTGAAGCAAACCTCGCGTAATACCAGGAAGACTCCATGAATGTATCAAAGGTATCAGTCTCTCGAACTGCTGCAGCACCGCAAGAAGGACAGATCGTGTTGTACCATTCAGGCATTTTCTTAATCGGCGAACCAACACCATCGAACTCTACATCGGCGGGTAGGACGACAGGCAAGTCCGCTTCAGGAACCGCCACTGCTCCGCAGGCGTCGCAGTTAATAATAGGAATAGGACAACCCCAATAGCGCTGCCTGGAAACACCCCAGTCACGGAGACGATAATTCACTTGCCGCTCACCCAACTGTTTGGCGATTAACGCATCGGCAATGGCATTGAAGCTTTTATCAAAGTCCATGCCGTTAAAGTCCATGCCAGCGCATTCACCAGAATTGACCAGAGTGCCCTGCTTACTCACATAGGCGGCCTCATCAATATCACATACCTCGTCGCTACCGGCTGCAGGCTGAACCACTTGAACAATATCGAGACCGTACTTTTTGGCGAACTCCCAGTCACGTTGATCATGGGCAGGCACTGCCATGACGGCGCCAGAGCCGTATTCCATTAGCACAAAGTTGGCGACCCAGATCGGCACTGGCTTACCACTAAGCGGATGTTCGGCATTGAAGCCTGTCGCCATACCCAGTTTTTCCATCTTGGCCATATCGGCCTCAGCCATCTTCACTCGATTACACTGCTCAAGAAACTCTGCTAATTCGGGATTATTTTGAGCCGCCGCTTTCGCAAGCGGGTGCTGAGGCGCTACCGCAACATAGGTGGCGCCCATCAGGGTATCGGGGCGAGTGGTATATACCGTTAAGTCGCTGCTAAGGTCGGCAACAGCAGTGGTGCCGGTGTTAGTGTCATTCGGCAGAGGAAAGCGCAGCGGAAAGGTCAACTCGACGCCTTCTGAGCGTCCAATCCAATTTCGTTGCATGGTTTTGATTTTGTCCGGCCAGCCGGTTAAGCCGTCGAGACCAGCCAAAAGTTCTTCAGCATAGTCCGTGATCTTCAGAAACCATTGGGCCAACTCCCGTCGCTCAACGAGCGCATCAGACCGCCAACCACGACCGTTGATCACCTGTTCATTCGCCAGCACCGTCTGGTCAACAGGATCCCAATTGACCCATGCTGCCTTTTTATAGACCAACCCCTTCTTGAACATCCGGGTAAAGAACCATTGCTCCCAGCGATAGTATTCCGGCTCACAGGTGGTCAGTTCACGACTCCAATCAAAAGAGAAGCCCAATCTCTGCAACTGCTGCTTCATATGACCTATGTTCGACTTCGTCCAACCAGCAGGCGGAATATTGCGCTTTATAGCAGCGTTTTCAGCCGGCAAACCAAAAGCGTCCCAACCCATAGGGTGCAGAACATTTTTACCCTGAAGACGCTGATAGCGAGCAATCACATCCCCCAGTGTGTAGGTCCGGACATGACCCATGTGCAGTTGACCGCTTGGATAGGGAAACATCGCCAGACAGTAGTATTTGGGCTTACTCGAGTTTTCAGAAACCTCAAAGGTCTTATTTTCACGCCAGTAGGTTTGGACCGATTGCTCAGACTGTTCTGGGTCGTACCTGATACCCGAGTTTTCGTTAGGTTGGGGGTCGTTCATGATCGATGGGGTCAAAAAATTAAGGCGCAATTCTAACCGATCACTCGCGGTCGCGATACGTGCGACATGACGTACGAAATACACAGCATCAGCCAAATGGGCGTGCAAAAACCCGAATAAGAGCTAAGTTTAATAGAACTTCTTATTGCTTATTCTGTTTTGGGCTTATGACAACGCGACACCACCTCAATCAACTGGTCCGCTATCACCGCGAAACACTGCTGGATCAAATCGCTGCGCTACACATCCAGATAGAAGAAAATCTCGAAAACCGTCAGGAAATTCGTCACCTCAAAGACCTGATTGCCGAGCGTCAACAGTACCTAAACCAGTTTGGCGGCGAGTCATTGAAACCGCCATTAACAGGCCGAGACTCAGCAATAAGGGCCAGTCGCCCAACCATGTATAGGGGGTAGTGCCGCTTCTTGGCACGACCAGACCACGCAGCACACCCTGCTCAAACTGAGGCAGTCGACCGATGATTTGACCGCCATGATTCACAATGGCCGTAATACCATTGTTCGTCGACCTCACCAGATACCGGCCATTTTCCAATGCCCGCATTTGTGCCATCTGCATATGCTGATGAGGCCCAACGGAAGCACCAAACCAGGTGTCGTTGCTGATGGTCACCAGCAGTCCTGCTGTCGTCGCTTGTTGTCGCACGAGGTTCGGAAAAGCAATTTCATAACAAATCGATAATCCAAGCGATACGTCACCCAGCGTTAATAGCGGTTGAATCACAGGACCAGGTCGATTTCGCGACATCGGTAAATCAAAAAACTCGATCGTCCCTCGCAAGATATTTTCTAGCGGTACATATTCTCCGAAAGGTACAAGATGTCGTTTGGAATAGGTGCCAGAACTAGCCCCCAGACCCAACGCGCTATTGAAATAATTGTCACCATCCCGACTGGGTATACCCAGTAAAAGCCCCGTGTTTGAAGCCTTGCCGAGCCGATCCAGGGCATCGAGAAGAACCGTCGCTCCGTCGGCAAAAAGCGTGATGGATGCTTCTGGCCAGACGATAAGATCTCTCCCCCATTCTGATTTCGACAAGTTCGTATAGCGATCGATGATGGGCTGAACCTGAGCGCCTTGCCACTTGGTGCGCTGATCAATGTTGCCTTGAATTAAACTGACGGATAGCGGTTCCGCGGCGGGGTGGGTAAAGCTGATTTGACTCAAACCGAACCCAATCAGAAAAGGCATGACAGCAAGACCGAAGTACAACGAGCGGTACAACGGACGACTTTGCTGGATCGCTGCGAACAGTAGCGCTGAAATCAGCACCACCACATAACCTGTGCCGAACACACCTACCACTGGGGCGAACCCGGCCAGCGGGGTTTCTAGATGTCCATAACCTACCAACGCCCAGGGGAAGCCGGTTAACAACCAACTGGTCGTCCATTCTTTTAAGAACCAGAGCGCAGGAAAGGCACCAACGAGGCCAAGCAAAGTCCCAGCAAAAAATCGCTGATACAGATAGCCCTGGGCCAAAACCACAAGCGCAATACCCGCCACAAACAGGAACACAAGAATCCCAGCAAGAAGGGGACTCGCGCCGCCGTGAGTATTGACGGAAACGTAGAGCCAGGAAGCGCCGATGGCATATTGGCCAAGTCCAAATAGATACCAGCGCCACAGTGAACGACGCAATGAAGTCGCTTGAAGCACACTGATCAGCAGGAGAATTCCGACAAAAGCTGACCACCAAAAATCGAAGGGCGCGAGCGCCAGCGGCAGCATGATCCCCGCCAACACCGCGAGCAGATCCGTTAACCAGGGTCTGTCAGAGAAAAGAGGTCGCTCTGGGAAAAGTGCCCGGTCCGGGAAAAGTGCTCGGCCGGACAAAACGGCCTATTTGACCTTTTTATTCTTAGGTAGCTGCAGTCGCAGCAATTTGATGCGGCGGTTATCAGCGTTTAATACTTCAAACTTGTAGCCGTTGACATCGACCTTTTCTTCACGCTCGGGTAAATGACCAAAATGGTGGGTCACTATCCCGCCAACGGTGTCAAACTCGTCTTCGGGAAACTTAGCGTTAAAAACCTGATTGAAGTCACTCACCGAGGTGCGCGCTTTTACCGTGTAGTGGCCATCGCTATGCTTATTGATGAAGTCTTCTTCGCTGAAGTCATATTCATCCTCGATGTCGCCAACGATTTGCTCGAGTACATCCTCGATAGTGACCATGCCCGACAAACCATACTCATCAAACACGATCGCGAGGTGATTTCGACTGGCGCGGAATTCTTGCAACAACACATTAAGACGCTTGCTCTCAGGAATCGCAGTGCAAGGCCGCAGCAGATCCTTGAGCTTGAACTTATCCTTGTGATCTTTAAACGCCATCGGCAAAAGATCTTTTGCCAGCAAGATTCCCACCACTTCATCGGGGTTGTCAGAGACCACAGGAAATCGAGAATGCCCCGATTCAATGACCATCTGCAATATTTCTTCTAGCGGCATATCAAGCCGAACCATAACCATTTGGGAACGCGGAATCATAATTTCGCGCGATTGCATATCCGCCACGGTCATCGCGCCTTCAATAATACTTAAGGCTTCGGCATCCAGCAGATCACGCTGCTCAGACGAACGCAGAACTTCTAACAGCTCACTTCTAGTACTGGGCTCACCTGTTAATGCGAGAGAGAGTCGTTCTAACCAACCCTTTTCAGTCCCGTGATCTTGTTCACTCATTACAACTTCCCGTAGTCACCCTGGTTCCGATTATTCATAGGGATCAGGGAACCCCATTGTACGTAAAATATTAGTTTCAATCTGCTCCATCTCGTCCGCTTCTAAGGTTTCGACATGATCAAACCCAAGCAGATGCATGACACCGTGCACCACCATATGAGCAAAGTGTGCCTTGATCATTTTATCCTGGGCTGTGGCCTCACGACGCACCACTTCGCCACAGATCGCAAGATCACCCAGCAGCAAACGCTGATCTGGCAGACCGCCATCCAGGGGGAATGAAAGTACATTGGTTGGCGCAAACTTATGTCGATAGAGCTCATTTAGCGCCTGACTCTCATTTTCATCGACAATCTTAACCGCCAACTCACAGGGCGCGACCCCTCTATCGAGCAACGTTTGGATCGCCCATTGCACAAATTCCGCATCGCTCGGATCCCCATCAAGCCGCAGCTCTGGCTGCGCCCAGATCAACGCAACATCGTGGCCAAGCTCACTCACCTTCGTGGTCGGACTCGTATTGCTCATAAGCCTCAACAATCCTCTGGACAAGAGGGTGTCTCACAACATCGCGCGCCGAGAAATGGATAAAAGAAATGCCGCCAACATGACCAAGGACGTCTATCACATGACGCAAACCGGATTTTGTGCGATGGGGCAAATCCACCTGGGTGATATCTCCGGTCACAACGACGGTGGAGCCAAAGCCGACTCGGGTGAGAAACATTTTCATCTGTTCGACAGTCGTATTTTGGCTCTCATCCAAAATGATGTATGAGTCATTGAGTGTGCGGCCACGCATATAGGCGAGAGGCGCCACCTCAATCACGTTGCGCTCAATGAGCTTCTCAACCTTTTCAAAGCCGAGCATCTCGTACAAGGCATCGTAAAGCGGACGTAAATATGGATCGATCTTTTGACTCAGGTCACCGGGCAAAAAACCTAACTTTTCACCCGCTTCAACCGCGGGCCGAACTAACAAAATTCGCCGGACACGTTCTTGCTCTAGTGCCTCGACTGCACAAGCCACTGCCAAATAGGTTTTTCCGGTACCAGCAGGGCCCACACCAAAACTAATATCATGGCTGCGAATGGCTTCCACGTATGCGATCTGATTCGCACCACGAGGCTTAATGCTCTTCTTTTTGGTCTGGATTAAGCTATCCGTTGGATCGCTGCCAGGTTCACCTTTTGCTTCCCCCAATGCTTCCACGCCGGATTCCTGAAGAAACAGATGCACGACATCTGCGGTCAGGTGGCTACCCCCGGTGACTTCCCGATACATCTGCTTCAGCAGCTCACCGGTGGCGTGCACCACAGAGCTCTCGCCAAACAGCTGAAAACTGTTGCCTCGATTCTTGATGGTGACACTAAGCCTTGATTCGATTTGACGCAGATGTGCGTCAAAAGGTCCGCACAAAATGGCGAGCTGATGGGTATCGTTGGGTTCCAGCATGAGCTGGTAGGGTTCGCTGTTGGCGTTCAATAGTGTGGTGTAGCTCTATGGATGATCAGGATACCCGCTGAATCAGGGGCATGATAGCGGAATATTTAATTCTGTATGGCATCAAGGACGTTAGCGCTATCCACGAAGACACCGCGTAGAGAATTCGTCAATGATTCCCGGATCTCAACTTGCACAAATTGGCCGATCAAATCGGACCTTGTGGAAGAAAAGTTAACCACACGGTTGTTCTCGGTTCGACCCTGCAATTGCTCAGGATCTCTTTTGGACTGCCCAGTCACCAGCAACGTTTGGTTCGTACCGACCATATCGCGGCTGATCTTCATGGCATGATTCAGTATCCGCGACTGAAGCCGACTCAAGCGCGCCTTCTTCTCTTCCATGGGCGTCTCATCTGGCAAATCAGCTGCCGGCGTACCGGGTCGAGCACTGTAGATAAAACTATAAGAATGATCGAAACCAATTTCAGCGATCAAATCCATCGTGGCTTCAAAATCGGCATCTGTTTCACCCGGGAAACCCACAATAAAATCCGAAGACATGCTGATATCAGGCCGAATCTTACGCAATCGGCGAATCTTAGACTTATATTCTAAAATGGTATGGCCACGCTTCATGCGGGCAAGCGTTCGGTCAGAACCACTCTGTACTGGCAGATGTAAGTGATTCACCAGTTCTGGTACGTCGGCATAGACGTCAATCAAACTATCGGAGAACTCAACTGGATGAGAAGTGGTATAGCGAATCCGATCAATACCGTCGATATCTGCGACGATTCGAATGAGGTAAGCCAGATCAGCCACGCCACCATCGGCGAATGGTCCTCGGTATGCATTGACGTTCTGCCCTAGCAGATTCACTTCCCGCACGCCCTGCTTGGCAAGGCCAATGATCTCGATCAGCACATCCTCAAGTGGACGGCTCACTTCCTCACCGCGGGTATAGGGCACAACACAAAAACTACAGTACTTGCTGCAGCCTTCCATAATCGAAACGAATGCCGTAGGACCGTCTGCTGATGGCGCAGGTAAGCGATCAAACTTCTCAATTTCTGGAAAGGTAATATCCACCACCGCAGACTTGGCAGTATCTGAGCTCTGAATCAGTTCGGGCAATCGATGCAAGGTTTGCGGGCCGAAGATGACATCCACGTAGGGTGCACGTTTACTGATCGCCTCGCCTTCCTGGCTTGCGACGCAACCGCCGACACCAATTTTCAGATCCGGATTGATAGCTTTCAGCTTGCGCCAGCGCCCCAGCTGATGAAACACCTTCTCCTGGGCTTTCTCGCGAATCGAGCAGGTGTTGAGCAGCAATAGGTCTGCTTCCTTCTCGTTGTCCGTCAACTCGTAGGTATTAGCTTCCTGCAGCAAATCCAGCATTCGCGCTGAATCGTACTCATTCATCTGACAACCATGGGTTTTGATAAAGACTTTTCGCACTTTTGGCACTTCTCAGAGGTCTGATGGGAAAAAAAGGCGACCAGTATAGTCATAGCGATTGACTAAGGGTAGCAAAAGGGATTGAAATGACAGTCCAAAGCATCCATATACTGCAAATAGAGTATTCTTCTGATTCCTACTGGACACAATGCATGCCTGAAGCACCCATTTATAAGGTCATATTCGTCAATCAAGGGCAGGTTTTCGAAATATTTGCGCGTCAAATCTACCAAAGTGACCTGTATGGCTTCATCGAGCTGGAAGAGTTGGTCTTCGGTGAACGCTCCCAGATGCTGGTAGACCCATCAGAAGAGCGTCTGAAAGCAGAGTTTGAAGGTGTGAACCGTAGCTACATTCCCATGCACACCATCGTCCGCATCGATGAAGTCGCTAAAGAAGGGGTTGGCAAAATTTCTGAAGCCAAGGGTGGCAATACCGTATCTCTGTTCCCTAGCCCTACTTTCAAGCCTAAATCTGTCGACTGACTATTAACGACTGACCCTTACTGACTTTGCGTATCAATGATCACCAGGCCGACAAGGTCGCCTACACCATGCTGGGCAGTGGCGTCGAGGTGACATACGGCGAACTCAATCAGGCTTCCAATCAGGGCGCACATCTATTTCGAGACAGGGGTATTGCACCCGGCAACGGCATCGCCATTTGGCTGCCCAACCAAGCAGAATTTCTAAAAATCACCTGGGCTGCCCAGCGTTCAGGCATTTACTACACACCCATCAGTACCTTTTTCCAGACCGAAGAAGTCACCTACATACTAGGGAATTCTGATGCGTCTTTACTAATAACGAGTTCTGAACTCCTAGAACGTCTGCCTACTGAGTTTTTGGAAAAGACCACACTCGACATTCTGTTGGTGGATAGCGCCGATGGCCATTCAGGTTGGCCAGATTATCCAGATTGGTCAGCCGAGCGGGGCCGTTACCCTCTAACGCCAATTAGCAATGAGTGCGAGGGTGCCGAAATGATTTATTCCTCGGGTACCACTGGCCGGCCCAAAGGTGTTCGATTTCCTCTCGCCTTCGCACCCCTTGGAACCATCTCGCCGCTGTTCAAAACCCGAATAGAAATGTACGCCCTGGGTCCAGATACACGCTACCTTTCTACCGCACCTATGTACCACTCTGCACCGCTACGCTACAACATGATGGTGACCCGGCTGGGCGGCACCGCCTTCATCCTCGAGAAGTTTGATGCCGAGGCTGCTTTAGAAGCGATCCAGCAATACCGCATCACTCACAGTCAGTGGGTACCCACTATGTTTGTGCGGATGCTAAAACTAGCCGATCAAAAACGCGCCCAATACAACGTCAGCTCGCTGCGGTATGTGATACATGCGGCCGCGCCTTGCCCCATAGATATCAAGCAACAAATGATTGACTGGTTTGGACCCATTGTTTACGAGTACTACTCCGGGACGGAAGCCAATGGCTCTACTGCAATCAGCAGCGAAGAGTGGCTGAGTCATCGAGGCAGCGTTGGACGAGCCATTCACGGCGACGTCCATATTCTGGATGACGAGGGCGAAGAAGTGCAGGCGCTTGAATCTGGCACGGTTTTTTTCGCTAACGGCTCAGAGTTCAGTTACTACAAGGACGCGTCCAAGACTGCGGCGGCAAAAAACGCCCTGGGTTGGTCAACCCTGGGCGACATTGGTTTTGTGGATACCGAGGGCTATCTATACCTGCAGGATCGAAAATCCTTCATGATCATCTCCGGTGGAGTGAACATCTATCCTCAGGAAGTTGAGAACCTGCTGATTACGCATCCGCGGGTATCAGATGTTGCGGTCTTTGGTGTACCAGACAAAGAGTTTGGCGAAGCGGTCAAAGCGGTGGTCGAACTCATGCCCGGGACTGCAAGCTCACCAGAACTTGCCACAGAAATGATCGCGTTCTGTCGAGAAAAGCTGTCACACATCAAGTGCCCGCGTAGTCTCGATTTCCTGCCCAAGCTACCCCGCCACCCCACTGGAAAACTCTATAAGCAACAAATCAAGGAACAATACTGGCCATAACTTGAAGAATCCGGATTCTAGTCTAGACTTACACCAAACCAAATTGTCGAGGAAGGATCCCATGGCCAAACGTAGAATTGTCCTGTCCAGTCAGGAGATGAACGACCTGAATGGCAAAATCAAACTCCTGGAATCTCAACTTAGCCGCTCTAACCATCGTGTCAGCGAATTGGAAGCCGATGTCCGCAAGATCCAGAAACTGGTAGAGAAAAAAGCCAACCGCAAAAACCCAGATTTATTGTGCGATGAAGTTATCGAACTCACGACGCGCGCAATCAATCCGCCCGTCACGGTACGCGAGGAACGACTGGCCCTAGAACTAGCGCAAGCAGAAGCGCTAGAACTATCAGAAGGGCCATCACAAGCACCTTCACAAGCAGAAGCCAAGCAGGCTAAAGCTGGCTGATTTTCAGCGAAGGCGCCGCTTGAATAAGCGCATCGATGCGCTGACCATCACCCGGCAGCCGAAACTCTGGCCGTATTTCCGCTAGAGGCATTAACACAAAAAGCCGCTGCGCCATCCGCGGATGCGGTACTTCTAGGCCAGGTTCATTGATCAGCTCATCACCATAAGCCACCAGATCAAGATCAATCGTCCGGGCGACATTTTTGCCATGATCGACCGGGCGCCCCATCTCAATCTCAATTATCTGCAGCGCAGCCAATAGAGCGCCGGGCAGCATTGCTGTGTCAAACACGACAACTGCGTTAATGAACGTACCCGACGCATCGTTCATCGCTTCTGGCGCCGATTGCCACAACGAAGACCGAGTCACGGCGCCATCAGCGATATGGCCCAGCCGAGCCATTGCCAGATTGACCTGCTGCGCGGGATCACTCATATTGGCGCCAAGCGCGATGACAACTTCAGGCACAGCAATCCACCCCCCTGTTGATTAATAGCATTTCTATTTCCAATCGTGATAGTTTTACGGCCATTCAAAACCATGAATTAGCAGCGCGTACTTTTTAATACTAACCACTAGTCGCGAGTAGCGCCGCAAAAAACACGAACTATAAGGGGAAGTCTTGATGAAAGCAGCCGTCTTACGCGCCGCCAATACGCCACTCGAAATCGAGGAAGTGCAAATTTCCAAACCTGGTCCACGAGAAGTGCTCGTACGACCGATTGCAGCCGGTGTTTGCCACAGTGACGTGCACTTTCTGGATGGATCTTATCCTTACCAGATGCCCACCATTCTGGGGCATGAAAGTGCCGGTATCGTCGAAGAAGTTGGCTCCGACGTGACTTATGTGAAAAAGGGTGATCGCGTCATCACTTGCTTGTCTGCCTTCTGCGGACACTGCGAAAAATGTATTACCGGGCACCTATCCTTATGCGCCTCGCCTGAAGTATCCCGCAAGGCCGAAGAAGCATCACGACTATCGATTGGTGGCGAGACTGTGCACCAGTTTCTGAACCTGTCTTCTTTTGCTGAGCTGATGCTAATCCACGAACATGCTCTGGCTAAGGTCCGTGAGGATATGCCGATGGACCGCGCGGCTCTGATCGGTTGCTCAACAACGACCGGTGTTGGCGCTGTATTTCACACCGCTAAAGTACAACCAGGCTCCAAAGTGGCTGTGATTGGCTGTGGCGGCGTAGGCCTTGCGGCAATTAATGGCGCAGCCATTGCTGGCGCGTCACAAATCATCGCCGTCGACATGGTGGAATCTAAATTGGAACTCGCCAAGGCCGTCGGCGCAACGCATACCGTCAACGCCAGTTCCGGCGATGCCGTTGGCGAAGTCATGGAACTGAGCAAAGGTGGTTGCCATTACACATTTGAAGCCATTGGCCTCAAAGCGACTGCAGAACAAGCCTTTAAAATGTTGCAATCTGGTGGTGTGGCGACCGTCATCGGCATGATCCCAATCGGCACAATGATAGAGATCCACGGCGTTGAACTCCTCGCAGAAAAGAAAATACAGGGTTCCAACATGGGCTCTAATCGCTTCCGCGTGGATATGCCACGATTCGTCGACTTTTATCTAGATGGCAAATTGCATCTTGACCAAATGATTTCAAAGCACATTAAGCTTGCTGACGTGAACGAAGCGCTTGAAGCCTTGAAAACAGGCCAAGAAGCACGACATATCATCATGTTCGACTAAATCAATCACTTAGCGATGGCGTAGAAGTAGCTTATGAAAACGACTCCGGAAGATGTTGGTCTATCAGGCGCAAGGCTCTACAAGATTGACCACCTGACGCAGCGCTATATTGATGAGGGTAAATTGGCGGGTACGGTTTCCCTGGTGGCTCGGCGCGGCGAAATCGTGCACCTGGAAAGCCAGGGCCTAATGGATATTGAAGCAGAGAAAAAGATGCAGGATGACACCATCTTTCGCATCTATTCAATGTCCAAGCCGATCACCAGTGTTGCTCTAATGATGCTGTACGAAGATGGTTGTTTTCAGCTAGACGATCCGGTCTCCAGATTTATTCCTGGATTCGCCGACCTTGAAGTCTACGGCAAGTCCGGCAACACAAAAACGGATCGACAAATGACGATCCGCGATCTGCTCACGCATACCTCAGGGCTGACCTACGGCTTCTTGCAAACGCATCCCGTCGACAACCTGTATCAGGATGCTGCCGTCGAGGAATCGGATACTTTGGATGAGATGATCGAGAAGCTTTGCGAAATGCCGCTGGTTTTCACCCCCGGCAGCCGCTGGCGCTACAGCGTTGCTACCGATGTTTGTGGTTACCTCGTGCAAAAAATATCAGACATTCCCTTTGATGATTTCCTTAAAGAGCAGATCTTTGATCCGCTCGGAATGAAGGATACCGGCTTCTATGTACCTGAAGACGAAGTCCACAGATTGTCGGCCAATTATCAAAGAACGCCCGACGACGGCATGCTACTCATCGACTCTCCTGAGCAGAGCCGTTACCTCAAGCCTCCCACCAAGCCCTCTGGCGGCGGCGGCCTGGTATCGACCGTGCATGATTATTATCGCTTCGCTCAGCTTCTTTTGAATGGTGGTGAGTTTGACGGCGTTCGATTGCTGGGCACCAAGACATTGGAATTAATGGCGAGTAACCATCTGCCGAATGACGCCGATTTGACCAGCATGGGTCAGGCGACCTTTAGCGAAACGCCTTTTGACGGCATTGGTTTCGGGCTAGGATTTTCCGTGATGCTAGATCCAGCCAAAGCGCAGATTCTCGGTACGCCCGGCGAGTACGCCTGGGGCGGCGCTGCTAGCACCTATTTCTGGATAGACCCGGAAGAGGACATGCTAGCGATATTTTTGACCCAACTAATGCCTTCCTCCTCTTATCCTATCCGGCGTGAAATGCGCGTCGCGGCATACCAATCCATCATCGACTGATAGAAAAACCGTTAATAGGGATAATATGGCACGCATTGAGGTAGAAACAGAAGTCACAGGCAACGTCTGGAAGATCGAAAAGCAGGTCGGCGACCTTGTCTCAGCTGAGGACGTCATCATGATTTTAGAATCGATGAAAATGGAGATCCCGGTCGAAGCACCCTGCGCGGGTACGCTGGTTGAGATTCTGGTGAAAGAAGAAGACCAGGTTGATGAAGATCAGATTGTGGCGATTATTGAAAGCAGCTAGCGCAATCTAGACTCTCCCCTGGCAACACCTACTGACGTGACGCCGAAAGCGTCCGGAATTCTTCACCTAGCATTAAGGCGCAGCACCGACCCCCGTGGAGAGAGACCCGAAGGGGCTCACGAACCAGCGAGGACAGCCCGGAGGGCCGCAAGCAGCGGAGTAAAGGAACCCTGGCGCTTTCGCGCTGGCTAAGCAAACAATACCTCCTGCTCTACCGATATAACTTCAGGGATTTGTTAGCGCCCAGTAAACTTCGGCTCGCGCTTCTCAAAGAAGGCATTGATACCTTCAGCTCTATCGTCCGTTAGCGTCGTTAGAATATTTTGATCGGTGTCCATATGCATAACTGCTTGATCCAACGCCCCACTCACAGCATTGATACTTTGCTTAATCATCTGCGTCGCAATGGGTGGCTGACCGGCATACTGCTCTGCCATTTCCATAGCGCGAGTTTCCAACTCAGCTCGAGGTACGATTTCATCCAAAAAACCCCAGCTCAATAGCGTTTTAGCATCCTCTTTGGCGCCCAACATGATCATACGTTTTGCTCGAGCAGGGCCTATAAGCCGAACGCAAAGAGGCAACGATCGCCACATCAGATTGATACCCAGATTGACCTCTGGGTAGCCGCAAAAGCAATCGTCCGCGCCGATTCGAAAATCGCAGGCTGTTGGAATACACGCGCCGCCGCCTAGCGCCACACCATGAATGGCCGCAATGGTGACCTGATCGATTTCGCTAATGGCATTGATCATCCGCGCGCCTAGCCCAGACTTACGACGTCGCACCACCATACTATCGTCCGGTGTGGCGGGTTGTTTCAGATCCGCGCCTGCACTGAAGTGCTTGCCAGCGCCAGAGAACACCACCACGCGGGTTTTCTCATCGTGGAGAAAACTGCGCGAGACGGCTTCAATCTCTTCCATCAACTGAGTGTTGAGTGCATTCAGCTGATCAGGCCTATTCAGGACCACTCGCGTCACGTGCCCCGAGGATTGAACATAGAGAGTTTCATAGGTCATCGTTAATTGTCCGTACTTTTCATTAGAAGATCTTATTATGAAGGCTTATTTGTAGGGCCCTTTTCTAGGGCCTATTTAGAGGGGCCTGTTTAGAGGTCTCATTCAGGAGTCTATGAAATAAGCCCCAGTCATAAGTTAGCGTATGTCCTGGTCCTTTTGTAGCCAGTCGGCAGGATTAGCAGACAATTCCTCAAGGTTTGAAGAGATCAGCCACACCACTCTTTCCTCACCCTCGAGTATTCTGGCATAACGACCAGAACGATTTTTGGCTGTAGCACCTATCCAGATAGTCGCCTGGTCAGCTAAACCGACACGATGAAAGTTCTCTGGCTTAAAGTTTTTCCGCTCCAGTTTATCGGCGTCGACCAATGCTTCGATGAACCGACTAATCTTTGGCAAATCCGCAAGGTCATCCAAGCGCTCCTGCACCCCCCATTGTCCATCCTTACGCAGCCGCGTGACTTGTGCCCCAGCGCCTGGCTCAGCCCCAGTGATTTAAATTCGAGAGATGTCATCAGCGTTGGATTTCAGTTTAGGAAAGAGCGCCTCTCGCACCCTCGTATCTTCGTCAGATCCACAACTACCAAACAACAAACCTAAGACCATCAGCAGGCCTCACACGCCAATGGCAATCCGTTGAGAGCAACGCTGGTTCTTTTTGACAGTTGGGTGGTAGGACTTGCTGTGAGAGCGGCTGCTTTTATAAGCGGTCGGGCAGGTATAGGGAATAGCTTTCACCACGGATATAAAGCCCCCGACGAATCTTTCGCCTGCGGTACGTCGCCGGTCGCAAACACTCTTTCAACCAGCGTAAAAAGCCCCGTCGAGAAACCTCTCTTCTATCCTTGCCCGATCGTCGCTCGCTAAAGGTAACTTTATGCAAAAAATTTCCCCGTGGCGTTTTGGAGGACTTAACAGTTTAGTTTTGGCGAGCGAGATGTAAACAATTGATATGGTCTTAAAACCCGTATGGATATGCCAAGTTCAACACGCTTCTATTGGTCTCTCGTTGAGTTCTCGTATGCTAGCTTTTCCGTTGGCACCGAGCCGCGTATGATGCGCCCAATGAAATCGAGACTGACCAAAGAAAAAGCCTTGTCCTTCTTGTTGACCTACGTTCTCGTAGACCGACAACAAACCTTTACCATGGACCAGATGACACTATTCAATCTCTCAAACCTTGCGGCAGAGGCTGAAAGCCGTCTGACGAAGGAGGAAGGGCTCATTCCACATGAGGTGATTGAAGCGCTGGCTGACCAATTCATCGAGACCCTCTAATGCTAAATCACAAACCAGCCGCTCTGATTTTCGATATGGACGGCACACTGCTAGACACCGAGCCGCTATATACCGACGCAACCCAGAAGGTCCTCGACCCTTACAATGCGACCTACAGCCTGGAACTGAAGCGCCAGTGCATTGGGGGCGACTCCCACGTCAGCGCGCAGATTGTAATAGATGCCTTTAACCTGCCACTGACCACAGAAGAATTTTTGAACGCGCGGGAGGTACATCTGATGGCACTCTTTCCACACGCTCCCGAAATGCCTGGCGCGAGCGCCTTCATCGAATCGCTTGCAGCAATGGGCGTTAAGCTAGGACTCGCTACCAGTAGTCATCAACACCTGGTGGACGTGAAGTTTACTCACCGACCCTGGGCAAAGCTTTTTGACAATGTCACCTGTGGTGACGACAAGGAGCTTAAACGGGGCAAGCCAGCACCGGACATTTTTGAACTCTGCGCGGCTAGGCTTGGCGTTGCGCCTGCTGACTGTATTGCTTTCGAAGATTCACCCAATGGCGTGGCCGCCGCAACGGCAGCGGGGATGCACGTTATTGCGATTAACAGTCCATACGTCGAACCCGGAGCCTTGTCAGACGCCGCGCGTGCCATCGATCATTATGCAGAGCTAGATGATCTGCTCGCATCGATCAAAACCTGAAATGCTACTTTTTCGGCGGGTTGATCGTCGAGTTCGCCAGTCGGTTCCAAAACTCCATATTTTGGTCTAAAGCCTTGCGCATCATGGCCATCGGCTCTGTACCCGCCAGATCCTGAATCCTCGAGCGATAGCGCTGTTCGTGATCAATGAACGTGGTGATACTCTGCTCGATGTAACGGCTAACGACGTTTTGCATGGGCGCGCCGTAAAATCGCACCAACTGCTCTAACACGCGGTTGGTCAAAATCGGTTCATGACCCTCGCCTTCTTGCTCAGAGATGATCTGCAAAAGCACTATGCGCGTCAGATCCTTATCTGTTTTCGAGTCGTGAACGGTAATGGTCTCGCCTCGCAACACGATCTTACGAATATCTTCTACGGTGACATAACAGCTTTCCTGAATGTCGTAGAGACGGCGATTTGGATACTTCTTAAATTCTCTCATTTTTTTCGCTCCCACTTAGACGTACACCGCAGACAATGCCGCGGGCCGCTGATACTTTTCCCAGCCATTCTCTGGCTGCGCCAGCCTATCCGCAATAATATGGTAAATCGAAGGATTGAATGCCATACCGCAGTGACTGCCAAAGACTCGAATGTTCTGCGTCATCTTATCTTCAAACTTCTCCATACATCCTTCCCAGTGAACAATGCCATCACCTTTGCTGTAAATTGCCGTCATCGGCACGGGTGGCGATTCGTTTTCATCAAAAAACTCCAGCGCATCGCGCATTTCTTCGGGGGTCATACCCGTCGATTGCTCAAACATTCGCGCCACGATACTCGCTACCGCATCACTCTTATCCATTCGAATGGGGCTACCTAACGAAATCACCTGCCGAACACGGTCGGGATAGAGCCTGGCTAATTCACGGGCAAATACGCCGCCCAAGCTTTGGCCAATGAGGGAAATTTTCTCTCCAGCCTGCTCAACTATATCAAGGAAGGTTTCTGGTAGGCGGCTTGCCATAAGATCAAAGTGACCGGTGTTTCGGCCAAGATCCCAGCCGACTGACGAGTAACCCATACACTGTAAGTATCGACGCATGAGTTTGGTCGACTGATCACTGGCCAGAAAGCCTGGCAAAAGCATCACGGTGTGCCCGTCTCCCCGTCTCAAGTTGCAAAGCATGGGCCAGGACATCGACAATGCGCCCATTTCCAAGAACGTCCGCGGAATCTCTGTGACGAGGTTGGTCAGCAACGGTCGACGCGATTTTTCAACGTCTAGTTGTTCGTACATCCGCCCCCCAAATTATTGTTTTTGTTACATTGTTGCGCTGAACAATGGATCGAGTGTGGCCGAGTTAACGAAGTGAAGCAAGCCTGATTTACAGTGCGCCTAGGAGAGCGTAGGACAGTCTACACCTGACGTTTATCGCACCTACACAAAGGGTAAATAGACTGCTTGCCATTACGGCTCTGGAACTGTCTAAACACCCCATGCGGCACGACTTTTCGCACCATTTTGAGGCATACAGCCCTTGCGCAACACCAAGTTGGTGACTTTTTACACTCTTGAGCCGACAAGATTACAGATGAAATTCAGAATAATTCAACAAAAACATGTCGTTAGGGATATTTAAGCAGTCTGGCATAGCCGTTGCATTTAGAAACTCGCGACCCCATCACTGCCGATGCACGACTTATGTATGGCTTATGTACCACCTACTCACCACCCACCTAATTTGACGGAGGCAATCATGGAAAAGCTGAGCATGCAGGATGCCACTTTTCTCTATTCAGAAACGGACAAGGTACTCAATCAGATTGCATCACTTCAGCAACTCGAGTTACCCAACGACACTACACCAGAGGTTTTCGTCGAGAGTCTCAAGGGTTACCTATTGGATCGCATTCATCTGCTGCCGTACCTAACTCGCAAAGTGAAGATGATTCCAGGCGGTATTGATCATGCCGTCTGGGTGAGGGACGGTCATTTCGATATCAACAATCATGTCGTAGAAATCCCACTAGAGGCGCCAGGCACTTTTGCGCAACTTGAGGCCAAGGTCGCAGCACTGCACTCTATTCCGATGAATCGAGAGCGACCTCTCTGGCGCATGCATGTCATCACTGGACAAGACGATGGCACCGTCGCTTACTATGCTCAGGTCCACCATGCTTGCGTTGACGGGATGGCCGGGCAAGCACTCACACTCACGCTCACAGACGAAACCCCAGAACCCCAGGCCAAGCATTGCCCAGCAGATTTCATTCAGAACGAAGACCCCGCATTAGGAGATTTACTGTCGGCCTCATTTAAAAATCTTTTCGATTTTCAAGCGCACAGCCTGGAACGCGCAACTGGCATGATGAAAGCAGCAACCAGAATGGGTCAGCGACTGGTTGATCCTAGTAAGTCATTTGGTGCCCTGGGCCAAACAACGCCCAAGACGCCGTTCAACCATGCCATTGAACGGGAACGCAGTTTTGCTTGCACCCGAATGCCATTGAATGACGTCAAAAAGATCGGCAAAACCATGGACGCCAGTATCAATGATGTCTTCATGTCGATTTGCGCCGGCGCACTACGAAACTATTTAACGCGCCTGGAACAACTACCGTCGCACAACCTGATTGCTGGCTGCCCGGTGGCGGTACCCAGACAAGGCAGCTTCGACCTGGGAAACAGTGTCAGCCTGATGAATGTCGACCTCTTCACCAGCATTGCAGACCCACGGATTAGATTGCTTAAGGTAAAGGGCTCAGCAAAAACAGCGAAAGAGGTGACTGCGGAGCTGGCCGACGGCATAGATAACAATGTTTCTTTATTCGGCCTGCCTGCTCTAACACGAGCCGCCAGCGTGGCGAATGAGTACTCCGGCGCTTCAGAAACACTACCAATGCCTTTTAACGTACTAATTTCTAACGTACCCGGGCCGAGACAAACGTTGTACGCCAACGGCGCCAAGATGCTAAGCCACTACCCTGTGTCCATTCCAACACACGGACTTGGCCTAAACATCACAGTGCAAAGCTACTGTAACGAGCTCTTTGTCGGTCTTACCGCATGTAAGAAGGCAGTACCAGATCTGGCGGTTCTGAGGGACGACCTAGCGGCTGCATTTATTGAGCTCAAAGCACTCACATTGCCAGACAATATCCGCGAGATCACTGCTCAACAGTCCTCGCCGGTTGTCACTGAGCCGGTCAAATCCGACGAAACAACAGAAAATCTGCACAAAGTTGCGTGAAACAGTGTGAATAGGGCTTGATTTTGTTGCAGAGCAACATATAATGATGCAATGCAACATAGCGGTACGGCCCAAAGCGACGTTACAGCTGAGTTCACAACCACAACCGGAGAGTACTGATGAATATTATTGAGAAACAAACTGCGCTGGGTAAGTCTTTGTACGAGATCAACACCAGCACGATGAAAGAATATATGAGCCTACAGCGCTCCAATATTGAGAACTATATTGAAGTGAACCGTGAGTTTGGTTCGCGTCTACCTGAAGTGAAAAGTGTCACTAGCGCTGTTGAACTTCAGCGCGAGTACAGCGAGATGGTTTGGAATCAAGTAAAAGCGGCCATGGGTGCACAGAACGAGCTTTTAAAAGGTGCCTTTAACGAAACTCGCGAAGCACTGAAGACAGCTTACACATTTGAAGCTGACGTCACTGAAGTAGCTGTTAAGCCAAAGGCCAAAGCAAAGCCAAAGGCCAAAGCAAAGAAAACCGCCGAAGCGGCTTAATTAAGCCAAAGGCTAAGAGCTTTCAGCAGGTAATTGGTAGCTACCTGTTGTGAGAGGACTCCGCTGATTCTGTTTTTTCCCTCTTCAGATCAGTGGAGTCCACCTACCTTACTTCAATTCCCTTCTTTTGCAAAGGTTATGTAAACACCTAAGCAAAGGTTATTCCAAACGTTCTGCATCGCTATATGTTAAAAAGCGCTTGCATTTGTTGCACCGCACTATATAATGTTGCACTGCGACATAAGAACAAACGCCTTCATCAAACGAATAGGATGACGAAATGAATATTATGCAAAAGCAAGTTGAAATGGGCCGCGCCCTTTTTGAAATTAACCAAAACACTTTTCAGGAAATGGCCCGCTTTCAGCAGGACAACTTGAAGAAATACTTCGAATTGAACAGCGATTTTTCCAAGCGCATTCCTGAAGTCACTGACGTCTCTAGCTTTGTTGAGCTACAGCGTGAATACAGCGAAACCCTGTGGACGGGTATCAAAGACTCTACCCGCAGCCAGGTTGACGTGATCAAGTCCGCAGTCGAAGAGACTGGCGAAGCAGTTCGCAAAGCTTTCACAGCAGAAACAGCCGACTAAACCCCTAATAGGTGTGTTGGTATTTTAAAGGGCGCTCTATGCGCCCTTCTTTTTTTGCGCTCTAATAACCTTTTAACAGGTCTGGAAGCAAAACCATGAAAATTACCGTCGACGTTGATATCACGCCAGAAGAACTCAGAAGGTTTATTGGTTTGCCAAATGTTGAAAAAATCCAGAATGAAATGATTAAAAACGCCCAGAAATATCTCCAGGAATCAGGGCAATCGCAATACAAAGAACTGGTATCAAGTGCCATGCAGCCCATGATGGCATACCAGAGTTGGCTACAACGCATGATGACCGGCGACTCAGCCTCTCCCAGCAAAAAGTCCAAAGCAGATGGAACAAACGGAACCGATAATGACGAGTAAAGGCACTGCGCTAATCACCGGCGCGTCTTCAGGCATCGGTGAAGCATTAGCGCGACACTTCGCAAGACAAAATTTTGACCTGGTGATTACCGCGCGGCGGGAATCCAACCTCAATGCCCTGGCAGAAGAGTTGCGTGGAACCGTCTCTGTCACCGTCGTCAGTTGCGATCTTGCCGAACGAACCGGCGTGGATGCGCTACTCAACGCTGTCGCCGAAATCGACATTGATGTGCTCGTGAACAACGCAGGCATCGCCTACTCCGGGAGTTTTTCAACTCAGGAAGACGATAAAATTCAGAACCTGATTGATTTGAACATCGTGGCGGTTACCCGGCTCACTCATCACCTGCTGCCAAAAATGATCAATCGCGGCATGGGCAGGATTATGAACGTCGCTTCTGTTGCATCCTTCCAACCCGTTCCTTCTCTCGCGGCATACGCTGCTTCAAAGGCATACGTTCTGTCATTGACGGAATCACTGTCCGAAGAGTTGCGCGGCACGGGCGTTTCAGCGACAGCGCTTTGCCCCGGCCTCACCAAGACACCATTGCTTGATGAAGTCCAAGGATTTGATGTACCCGCAGGTATCGCTTCGACACCAGCTGACGTAGCCCGAGAAGGCTATGATGCACTCATGAATCGTGAAGTCATTCGAGTACCCGGCATCGCCAATCAAGCAGCTTTAGCCTGGGCGAAGCATCAGCCTCGCTGGCTAGTGCGAGGCCTTGGAGGGCTAGTGGCCCGGTTTAACCCCAATAATCGTTAAAGGACTTGCGATGGCGCCTACACGAATTTTGATCGTCTTTGTTCTGGCCGTTGGTCAATTATTCAGCGCCTATGCCGTCGCAAGTTCTTGTGACATTGACTCATCCGATACCATCGCGACCTCGATCGCCGCTTATCAAGACTGCATTGATGCTGGCCATCAAATGGTCACAAGTATTCGCCCAGAGTTGGGTGCGACGGCGTTTCGAAAAAAAGATTATGAAACCGCAGTTTTATATTTCTCCGAGATTATTGAACAAAAAGAGATCCTTGGGCAGCAAGTACAGCCTGGCAAAGCCCATTTCAGTCGAGCGTTAGCCTATTTAGAGTTGGGTAAAAAACGCAAAGCCCTCAAAGACCTTGAAGCAACCAATCAAATCCTACCGGGCTACTCCCCAGCACATTTTTACCGCGGCGTAGCGCTTCACCACTTGCGACGCTATCAACAGGCCATTGATGCCCATCAAATCGCTATCGAGCTTTCGGTGGGCGGTACCACATTGGCACCCATTTACTATGAAAAAGCCCAGTCCGAGCGAGCACTAAGAAACAAAACAGCGTCCCTCGGCAGTCTGAATAAAGCCATCACTGCTGACCCTAATTATTCGCGCGCCTACTTCGCCCGCGCACTGCGACACGAAAAAGATGATGCCAGCGAGCTCGCGATTGCCGACTATAGCCAGTACCTAAATCAGAAACCGGAATCTGCGAATGCCTATTACAATCGTGGGCTGATCTACCAGGATATGCGCCTTGACCATCTTGCCATTCAGGATTTCGATCGCGCCATAGCATTGAATCCCCGTTATCTTAAAGCCAGAGCTAGCAAAGGCATCACCTACCTCTGGCCAGTATTACGGGTCTTGATCATCCTATTACTGGGCTAAGCGCCATGTAACAACCACTCGGCCGGTCTATCCTAAAACATGTACCGAAAGCCATTTTATGTATTGCTCCTCTTTGTGTCATCGCTCGCCATGGCGGAGCGCGTGCGTGTACCCGGCGGTGAACTCAGCGTTGATTGGCGCTCGAATTTTACTAACGAGGAGAAAGCACGCTTGCGGGTTTGGTTAACCCATGCAGCAGAGTCCGCTAGTTTGCTGAATGGTCGCTTTCCTCGGCAAAAAACCAACATATTGATTCAACGTGCCAAGCGGGGAAATGGCCCCGTACCCTGGGCTCACACCATTCGACACACCGAACCAGAGGGTGTGTCTTTTCATGTGGATCCAAGCGCCAGTACTGCAGTGTTGATCAGTGATTGGACTGCAACCCACGAGTTCAGCCATCTATTTCTGCCTTACCCCGGCCAGACGGATATCTGGATTTCAGAGGGCTTTGCCAGCTACTACCAGAACATCCTGATGATGCGTAAAGGGACACTGAGCGAACAGCAGGGTTGGCAGAAGATCGCCGATGGCTTCGCTCGAGGCGAGGCGGACCCGAACCAGGGCGTATCGCTACAAACTGCCAGTAAAGAAATGCATAAAAGACGCGCATACAGGCGCGTCTACTGGTCCGGTGCGCTTTATTTTTTTGAAGCTGATCTAGCACTAAGGCAGCAAGGACAGTCACTGGATCAAGTCATTACCGAATTTGCGTTGTGCTGCAGGCACCAGGCAAAAGAATGGACTGGAACAGACATCGCTGTGGCGTTGGACCAGGCCGCAAAGCGCGAGCTCTTTTTGCCACTTTACGCTCACTATGAACAAACCACCCGCCTGCCTGACTATCGCGCCATGCTCAAACGCATCGGTATTACGATCGTGAACAAGCGCGTCATTCTGAATACCGACATTGAACTCACTCGACTCCGACAAGCTATCTCTTCCCGTCCCTGAAAGTCACGATGAGAAGTCTCCCAAAAAGGTGATCTATTGAGAACGCTGTGCTATCTTATTAACTCAAGGAATATTTATTCCAGTTCCAAAAGGATGAGGTATGTGGCTCCGAATACGTGCGGTCTTCACCTATTGTATTTTGAGTTTCTGCCAGAGTCTTTCTGCGGCGCCTGCTAGTCAACTCAGCGATACCGAAAACCTCAACGACCTGCTTCGAAACGATCTACTCCGAAAGGCTAGCGTCTATCAGGATCAAGGGTATCGCAGCCAGGCGGTTGCCCTCCTCCAACAAGCTGACCAACTAGCCCAGAAGCTAGGTACAGGCCAAAACGATACCGGTCTGCTGCTCGCCCAACTCTACTTCGAACTTGGCGAATACCCTCTCAGTAAGAATATGACGACGCGCATTCTTGACCAGGTGCCGCCAGATGGCGTCCGGGCTCAAGCGCTAAATATTCTCGCCACCGCACAGAGTACGCTCAACAATCCAAAAACAGCGACCAACACTTTCACCGAAGCCTACACCGCGAGTGTCAAATCTGGTGACCAAGCGATGACGATGACTATCCTCACCAATCACCTCCGCCACGAACTGGACCACAAAAACTCTCGCGGTGCGCTTGGCATTGGCCAGCAGCTATTACCCCTATCGACAACGCTGGGGAACCTTGCTGGGGTTATTGAGATTCAAATCTCAATCGGCGATCTACTCATCAGACTCTCCGACCAAACGGGAGAACACAACTATTACAAGCACGCCTTAATCGTTCTTCAACAAGCTGAGACAGCGGCAACAAACAGAGGTCAAGTGAGACTGCAGAGCTATGCAATCGGCCATCAGGGTCGGCTACTAATCAATCAGGGGAAGTTCACAGACGGTATTGAAAGGCTCAGTACCGCAAACTTTCTGGCGTCGACTATTAGCGCTTATGAAAGCGCCTACTTATGGCAATGGCACTTGGCCCGCGCTCATCGCCTGCAAGGTAAAACCAGCGACGCTATCACTGGATATCAAACCGCCATCACGACACTGGAACAAGTCAGAAAGGAACTCATCAATGGTTCCCCATTTACCTTCCCGCAGAAAATTCAGCCGCTATTCTCTGAGCTTTCTGACTTGCTACTGGCCGCTGCTAGCGAAACTCAAACACATGCCCGGCAGCAGACTTACTTAAAGCAAGTGCAGGCGGTGCTGGAGCAATCTAAATCTGCAGAGCTTCAAGACTATTTCCAAAACGATTGCGTCGTTCCAGATCAGGCAGTCGACTTGAACCGTGTCGACGTCGCCACTGCGGTTATATACCCAGTCATTCTTGCTGATCGATTAGAGATACTCGTCAATATAGGCGATCAGGTATATCAATTTGTGCAGCAGATCCGAGCGACAGAACTAGAACGCCTGGTCAACGACTTCCGCGACAACCTACAACGCGACCAGGGTGATGACGAGTACAAGGAGATTGGCGAGGAGCTTTATGAACTCGTTTTCGCCGAAGCAGAATCAGTGCTACAGGAAAAGAACATCGAAACCTTACTGGTCATACCAGATGGCATTCTACGAACCATTCCATTCGCCGCCATCTATGATGGCAATGAATTTATGATTCAGAAGTACGCGCTCGCTACAACACCCGGGATCAGCTTGACCTTACCCAAGCGACTCGACGTCAAGCAGGCAACACTCTTCGCTGCCGGCATTTCACACTCGGTCCAAGGGTTTTCGAGCTTACCTGGAGTCCCTGTTGAGCTTAATAAACTGCAGGACCGATATGGCGCGGAAATACTACATAACGAGGAGTTTCAACGAAGCAGTATCCAGGATCAGCTGGGCTCGGAAGATTATTCCATCGTCCACATTGCCACCCATGGCCACTTTGACAGCAACCCTCAGGAGTCCTATCTACTTACCTATGACGACAAGTTAACCTTGGACTTGTTAGAACAAAGTATCGGTAGTCGTCGGCAAAGCGATAACCCCCTGGAATTACTGGTGCTCAGTGCTTGCGAAACGGCAGTGGGCGACAACCGCGCCGCCCTCGGGCTTGCCGGTGTGGCACTTAAGGCAGGCGCCAGAAGCGCCATCGCAACACTCTGGCAGATCAGTGACGAGGCGACCGTCCTTATTATCGATAGCTTTTACGAACACACTTCAAACGAGCACCTCAGCAAAGCACAAGCGCTACGAATTGCTCAAACGGAACTCATAAAGTCAGAGCGCCACAGTCACCCCACAGATTGGGCACCATTCTTACTCATTGGTAACTGGTTATGAAACCGCTTGTGAATTTCGGGCTTTGCCTATTGCTGTCAGCCCCTGTTTTTGCCGACCATGATTATGTGGTGACAGGTAGTTTTGAATCCGAAGCCAGCGCCCAGGAACAGCTTGCAGAGGTAAGGGACTGGTTTACTAAATCAAGAGCTGCCCAATTAACAGCTAAGCAACTATCAACCAGTAAAGCTGCGGTCACTGAAACTAACGTTCAAGGCGAGAAACGATTTCGCGTCACTATAGGTCCCTTCGACAATGCCGCCAGCGCCGAGCAAACCCTGCGCAACGCCAAACAACAAGGGTTCAATGAAGCCTGGACTTATACCCGCAACTCATTTGAGCAGGCAAGTTCAACGACTCAGCCTATTAGTAAACCACTTAGCAAACCTATCAGCCAAAAAAGCCGCGTTGAAATCAGCCGCTTTGTTTATGACGCACCCGCACTCGAAGCTGAGATTGCATCGCTACTGTTAGCAGTGACAGGCAAAACGGTCGAAACTTCAGTACTCCTCGCAACAAAAGACAGTATCAATCAGCTATATGTGACGAACGGTTTCGTCAATACAGGCATGGTCATTCCTGACCAACAGATTCGTAATGGCGAACTAAAACTTGATTTCATCAGTGGTGAGGTTACTGACCTGCAGATTTCAAGCCGCTTACGACAGAAATATATTGAGAGCCGACTAGAGATAAGCGAACCCTTCAACCTGGTTCAGCTACAGCAATCCCTCAAGCTGCTTGAACAAGATCCATTGGTATCTAGAATTGACGCAAGAGTCGCACCCGGCGCTAACCCCGGAGAAGCAATGATCGCTCTCGATGTTGAAACCACACCCAGATTTAGCCTCGGACTCGAGATCGCTAACGATCGCTCACCGTCGATTGGCAGCAAAAATGCAACGCTGGCGTTTCGTGCCAGTAACTTAAGCGGCTGGGGCGAGACTTATAAAATTGGCTCTTCTGTCACAGAGGGGCTAGACGCGCAGGATGCAACCATTTACCTGCCACTGACATCAGGTGGCATCAGTCTGCAAATTCAATACGCACTCAGTGATTCGTCTGTTATCGAAGAGCCCTTCAATGACATTGATGTCGAAAGCGAATCTGAATCTCTCGGTGTGATGCTGAATTTTCCCATTCGGAAAACGCTTTCTAGTGAACTTTCTTTGCAGCTGACACTAGAAGCCAGACGCAATCAAACAAACTTACTCGGGCAACCTTTTTCTTTTTCCGAAGGTGCTATTAACGGCGAAAGCAGAGTCGCACCCATACGAATCGCGCTTTCTTATACAGAACAAAACATCAATGACTCTTTAGCTGCACGCTTTTCAATTTCGCGAGGCACCTCAAAATTTGACGCCACGAACAGCAGCGACCTACCTGATGGCCAGTTCACCAGCTATCTCGCCCAGGCTCAATATTCAAAACTATTGGCGGAAAGAGTCCACATCACTGCGAAGGTCCTCGCGCAGCATGCCGCCGACCCGCTTCTGTCTATCGAGAAATATGCCCTCGGCGGCATCAACACAGTCCGTGGCTACCGCCAAAACCAGGTCGTTCGGGACAATGCTTATCTCGCATCGGTGGAAGCGCACTATCGACCCGATCTACCTATCTGGGTTGATCTGATTGGGTTCGTAGATTGGGGGCGCGGAGAAAATCACGATGATTCTGCGACAAGCGGAAAGTTGGATCTCGCCAGCATTGGTGTAGGGATGGTCGTCAAGCATTGGCAAGGCCTCAGCCTCGAACTTTATCTCGCGCACGGGTTTGATGATTTCACGGCCTCGGAGCACGACTTACAAGATGATGGCGTCCATATTCGCCTGGGTTATCACCATGAATTCTAAATCGACTCTCATCGTCACAGCGGCATTGATCTGGCCGGGTATCGGTTACGCGGAGGTCACACTCGATGGCTCCCTGGGAACAATTTTTGTTAACCCCGGAGATTCCGTACCCGCTGGTAACGGCTTTACCTACGACATTAAGGCAGAGCTTGGTCAGCAGGCAGGCCCAAACCTGTTCCACAGTTTCGATAAGTTTAATATTGGTTTAGGCGAGCGGGCGAACTTCTCTGGTCCGGCCAATATCAGTAATGTTGTGAGTCGCGTGACGGGAGGCGAATCGTCAATCGCTGGCAAGATAACCTCAAGTATCAGTGGCGCCTCGCTTTGGCTCGTCAATCCAGCTGGATTCATATTGACCAATGGCGCGATTGTCGATGTTGACGGGACTTTCCACCTATCGACCTCAGACTTTCTCGCGTTTTCCGATGGTGCGCGCTATTTCAGTAACCTCTCCGCCACATCCACATTGAGTACCAGCACTATTACTTCATTCGGTTTCCTCGCAGATAGTCGAGGCACCATTAATATCGATAGCGGACGCGGCTTAACTGGAAATGAAGGGGCCGGCGAAGACGAGTCCGCCGGACACAACTTTAACGTCAATGCCGACTTCATCTCCATTCAGAATTCCGACCTGCACGCCCAGGAAATTGGCATTCGCATGGGCGACGCGACCTTTGGCGATATTAAGATAGGCTCTAGCCTGCTTGAAACCGTTAGCGGTGCGGTCTTTTTTCAGGGTGGTAATATCTATGCAGTCGATTCTCTCATCACAGCCTCTGGCCGAGATAGCGCAGTTGACGTTCGAGCCAACTCACTGACCCTGGAAGGCATCAACGGCACGAGTGCCATTCGATCAGGAGAGCTTGGCGCGAGCGGTGGCGACATCGACATCGTGGCGAACAATATTACGCTTTTGAATAATGCTGAACTCTCAACTTCATCCGGCGGTGGCCGCGATGGCGGCGATATCCGCCTCGACGCCACCACGATTCTCATCTCAGACAACAGTCAGCTCGCATTGTTCGCAGGCACCGGCAGTCAAGCCGGCGACATCATCATCGACACCACCGACATTCTGATCAAGAAGAGCAGCAGCCTCAATTCCTCTAGCAAGTTTCAAGGCGCGACCGCGGGTTCAATACAGATCAAAGCCTCGGGCCGATTCGGCATTGAGTCTGGTAGCTCGCTGCTCGCAGAATCAGACAACGACGGCATAGGCGGCAGTGTCAGCGTCACCGCGGCGAACATTGTGATTACCGAGCAGGCCACCATTGATGTCCAGTCGTTCGGTTCTGGTGATGCTGATCTGGTTGACCTGAAGGCGCTAACTGGCATAACTATTAGTGCCGGTGCAACGATCAACGCCTCCAGCAGAGGTGCTGGGAACGGCGGTACCGTTCAACTGAGGGCGCCTGACATCAGCTTGAATGACGTCGATATACTCGGCGGGGCGAATGGCCTCGGCAATGGCGGCGACATTTTGTTTGATGCCACCACGGTTTCAATCAGCAACGGATCGTATATCAACGTTTCTTCCCTCACTAGACTAAATGATGGTGGTGATGCCGGCGTTGTCAGCATTAACGCCGAAACGGTCAGTATTGCCGATACTGAGTTTCTTCTGGCGACTCGCGGTGGCGGTGTGGGCGGCGTGCTAAGGGTTGTCGCAACCGATATTGACCTAAGCCGAACCTTAATCGCCGCAGAAGCAGACGGTCGTGGCGCGGGTGGAGAAATCATCATGCGGGGCGCAACCATCGACTGGCGTGATGTAGCGGTCAATGCGAGCGCTACGGGAGCAGGTGTCGGCGGTGA
>Ga0208414_1000353_pt1 | contig 49695 bp, 46 predicted proteins | sample AntAceMetag02UKE_FD_184770 | JGI IMG/M metagenome (GOLD analysis project Ga0208414, IMG submission 184770) | Saline lake microbial communities from Ace Lake, Antarctica - Antarctic Ace Lake Metagenome 02UKE (SPAdes) (version 2) | ecosystem: Environmental > Aquatic > Non-marine Saline and... | reverse complement strand
ATTGGATGCCAGCATCCCGCTGCGAAAACTACCGTTGGATGCACCAACGTTTCCTTCTCACTGCAGATTTCTACCAACATGCCCGCGACCGGGATCTAGGCAGGGACGGCTTGGATGGATCTGACGCGGGAATAGCTTTCACGCTCATGACACAAAACTACAACGGCAATTATCAGCTAGGGTCCGAGTTGGTTAAAGACTTCTGCCCCGACGCACCTGCATCCAAGGACTTGTAGCAGGCACCGGACCGGAAGGAACCTAGCGGGTTGCCGGCGTTTGCTTCAGGAGCAGGACGATCGTGGTGAGGCTGGCCGCTAGCATCAGCGAAATTAGCGAAGCGGCAAAGAGCTTTTCACCCTGACCGCCGGCCACCGCTATCCATCCAACGATCGCCCGCCAAGAGAAGATGAGGGCGAGGAATCCGCTGATGCCGATGCCAATCTTGCGGGCGGGCTTCCACCCCTTGCTGACGACAATGCCCACCATAATCTGAAGCATCCCAAAGGTGCCACCTGACATCAACGCGGTCTTAGCCTTTTCAGGATTGGAAAGAAAGCCCGCTAGACCCGCGAGGATCAAGAATAGGCCGTAGGAAATCAGGATGGTGCCGCTTTTCATGGATCGAAGGAGTCTAGGGTGAAACGAATTAATTACTGCCAATGCCGGATAGATTAAGTTCGGCGACGGTCACACTCAAGGATCGAGCTTTCCGAAAGAGGTCAAACGCGAACGGCACTTAGTTGTAGTGAGTGTTTACTTATTTCCGTCGTGGATAATTGGATACCGTAAACTCAGACCCCAGTCAGCCTTTAAAATTATATTTTTTGGGGGCTGCTCTAAAAGGGGCGGATTTAGACTCCTGTATTCCACATCACATTCGAAATTAGCCAACCCCGATTCGGTTGATTGGGGCGTCCTCAAAAGGACTAGAGAATTGACTTTGAGGCCATAGGCGTGCGGCCCATCTCGGCTTAAGCGTTTTCTACACCTCGAACGGGAGACGCAGAGGTTGCGGTTGAGCTTGAGGCTGGGTTCCCGTAAATGCCGCAACGAGTTGGTTGCCGTTACACGCTCGGCTGTAGGGCAACACCCTGAGGTCGAAAGAAGCGGCCCGGATCTTGTGCGGATGACAAGGTGAAATCATACCGTGAAAAAACGACCTAATCGGAGTATCCGGTTCTTGGCCTGAGTTGGATCGAAAACAAAGCCACCCCGAGAAGATGAAAAAAATCACCCCAGCCCCATGGTTACGGTTGTTTCTGATCAACAATCCGTTGCCGAGGTTTCTCGCGGCTTCCGTTGTATACGATACCCAGATCCGGCCAGTCTCCTTCGCCGCGAAGGAACTGCAGGCAGCGTTGACTCAAGTCGGTCGCAGTGACTTGAAAATAACGCCGACGGTCGCGGCGGCTGCAACCGCTCCCGAAGCGTTTCAAATCCAAGCGATCGGACCAAACGAGATTAAGGTGACCGGATCTAATACCAACAGCACGATGTATGGCGGCATTGAAATTGCGGAGTATCTCAAATTGGGCGTGCCCATCGTAGACGACAGCCGATCCTCCCGCATCGTCGAGCACGGCATCAAAAGCAACATTCCATTCAGATTCCCGTGCCCCCTCCTACTGCGACAAAGGCACGGCCTCCCTAGGTGACATTATCTATGTTTGGGACTACGGGCCGATTCAAGGGGAACTAGATTCAAAGCCAGAACTCAGCTCACAGGGCGGATTATTTTTGGATCATAACTTGAAGCGATCGGGTGCTCCGGGCACTACACCCAAAATCCCATAACTCCATTAGGATCGGTAAAACTAATGTCCTCTCAGTAATTTGGATTGCTCGATTACTGACTCCACCATCTGGTGTGGAGGTGAGGAAAATACTATGGAACGAGTAACGCTAGGTGAAAGCGGTTTGTCGGTTTCGCCGATAGCCTTTGGCACGTGGCAGCTCAGTCCGAGGTTCTGGGGTGAACAGTCAAAGAGCGAGGCCCTCGGAGCGATGAAACTTGCCTTTGATCATGGTATCAATTTTTACGATACGGCCGACGCCTATGGAGATGGTTATGCGGAAACGGTCCTGGGGGAAGCGATCAAAGAGTTACCCCGAGACGAAGTGGTCGTAGCGACCAAGACATTCAACCACTTTAAGCCGGATGGTTCTCGCTATCCCGACCTGTCGCCGAAGCACATCATTGAGCGCTGCGAAATGTCGCTGCAACGTTTGGGGATAGAGACGATCGATCTCTATCTATTGCATTTTTTCGATCCGCTGACACCCTTGGCCGACATCGCGGGCGCCTTGGAAAAACTCAAGGAACAAGGGAAGGTCCGAAGCTTCGGATTGAGTAATCATACGGTCGAGCAATGCCGCGCCCAGCGCCAGTTCGCGCCGTACTCGGTAATTCAACCCTTTTACAGCCTCATTGATCCAGCCGGAGAAACAGACCTGCTGCCGTATTGCCAATCCGAAAATATCGGAGCGATGATCTATTCGCCCCTGCACAAGGGGCTACTTACCGGCAAATACACGGGCGAGGAGACGTTTAGCGATTTTCGGAAAAGTAATCCTGATTTTAAGGGTGAGCGATTCCGCGAATTGTGCGCGAAAGTTCAAAGTTTGAAGCCGATCGCAGAACGTTATGGTTTAACGATCTACCAATTGGTGCTGGCGACAACCCTCATGCATCCGTCGATTCAGGTGGCAATCTGTGGGATTAAAACCCCACCGCAGATCGAGGAAGCCGTTGGGGCGCTCGGAAAGTGTTTGTCTCGTGAGGATTACTTCGCGGTGAGAAATGCGGTCGGACCGGGCAGCCCCAAGCCTACTGATGCCAGCGGGACAAAGAAATAGTCTGAGAGCTTGTTTCAGCGCATCCAGATACTTGGCCTACCATCACTCATCGCGCTGTCCCCCGACGGTCTTCAGCTCCAATCATCCTCTGCTCAAAATGATTAACCCGTAAGGTTTGAACCTTTGGTGGCAGCTCCAACGAGAGAGGCGGTTGCCGTGGACAAAAACGGTTTTGTTAAACGCCAGCAAATCTACATCCAAGTGGGCGACGCATCAGGTGACCGGGAAGACTGGAAATTCGAGACGTTTGCCGTGATCCTATCCGATGGTGATAAAATAACCTCGGAGCACGGCGACACCGATGAGGAAATCGAGAAGCACGAGGTCAAAATGGAATGGGAGAAACTAGAGGTTGCCTTCCAGTTCGACACCTCGGGAATACTGAAACTCAAAGACGACTTCTTCGGCATAACTATCTTCAAAACTCTCTCCAAGGTCGACCCCGGTCCGCAGGTTTTAGAATTCAAGGACGGGGCGATTGCCACCTACAATCTGATTGGACCTAAAAGTGTTCTCTGGTCATCCCGAGTTTGGGATGCAGACGCTCAAAGCTTCCGGAAGAAATCTCCGGTTGGGGAGGGATTCACCGGACCGTTCGAATACGTCGTCACTAAAGGTAATAGAATGGCGATCACCGGGATGAAGAACGGCCAACGCCAAATCGCCTGGCACGAAGACCCCGACTACGAAGACTGGACCGGCAGATTCGAAGATTAAGAACTCGAAAAATCGGGGCCGAAACCGAATTTAGTTAACCACAGATTGCTCAGATTAACCCAAATCCACTCCACCGCTATTTTCCCAGAAGGAAACGAAGAGAACAAAGGGCTGACGCACTGATTCTTTCACAGGAGTGAACAGAGAAAATGGCGCCACCCTACCGCTATCGATTGCCACAAAAAGGCACAAAACCGGACCAACGCGATGAGACTATAGGCTCACTTAAAATTCAAGGAAACAGACATGTACTTTTTGTGCCTCCTTGTGGTCAATTTCAGCCCTTTCAAAACATTTCCATCGCTTCAGCCCCCTGTGTACTCTGCCTCCTCCTCCGTGCCCTCTGTGACAAAAAATCGCTCCCGTGAGGCAGCCCTTTGTCTCCATCTGTAAATAATAACTCGGCCTATCGGCATTCTAAACTCGTTTCAGTGCGTAACGGTAGTGAAGCCCATTCGTGTACATTCGTGGCTAAAAAACAGCGGCGGAATTCAGCGGATCGGAGCACCGATTCTGAAGGTATGTTCGAGTTCCGGTGAGTAGTCGGCGTTGAGCGTGGGGAGTTGAGCTCCGGTTTTTTCTTTCCATGCACTCAAGTCGGAGAATAGCTCGTCGCGTTTTTTGGGTTCGGAATCCGCGAGATTCATCGTCTCGCCGGGATCTCGAGCTAGGTGGTAGAGCTCGACGCGATTGCCTTCATAAAACTGGAGTAACTTCCACTGCCCTTTGCGAATAGCACTGTAAGGGGTGGCACCTTCAGTGTGATAATGCGGGTAGTGAAAAAAGACCGCATCCCGGCCGGTCGATTCCGCGGCTCCGGTGAGGACAGGCGTCAGGTCCGCCCCATCAAAATCAACCGCCACTTCAGGGGTGACTCCCGTGAGCGCTAACAACGTCGGGTAAAAGTCGGGAGAGATGGCGAGCTCGCTGGATCGCGTGCCCGCCGGGATTTGGCCAGGGTAACGCACGATGAGTGGCACCCGCACTCCCCCTTCATACGCGTCACCCTTGCCGGAGCGCAGAGGCGCATTCTGCGTGACGGTGTCCTTGCCGCGATTGTCGACCAAGCCGCCATTATCCGAGGTAAAAACGACGATAGTATTTTCAGCCAACCCCAGTCGCTCGAGCGTTGCCATCACTTTTCCGACGGCGTCATCCATGTGTTCCACCATCGCCGCATAAACGGCACTGCGGTGGCGGGCATCGGGAAAGACTTTGGCTTCATATTTCGCTATCTTGTCGGCTGCGGCTTGTAGCGGGGTGTGCACGTTATAGAACCAAAGGTTCAGGAAGAACGGGCGATCCTGATTCTCTTCGATGAAGGCCGCGGCTTCATTTGCCAATCGCTCGGTCAGGTATTCTCCATCCGGCCCATCATCGAGCCGCGGATTCCCATAGGGACTGAAATACCCCCGGGCCGTTTCGCCGCGCTGAGGTTGCCCGACTTTCCAGCCGCCTAGGTTAATGTCGAACCCCTGATTCTCCGGCCAATACTCCTCCGTTTCGCCCAAATGCCATTTGCCCAAATGCGCCGTGCGGTAGCCCGCATCGTGCAAAGCATCCGCCAGCGTGTAAGCGTCGGGTGACAAAAACTTCGTCCATCCCGGAATCGCCATTTTCCCGTGCGGTTTAAGATGACCGGTAATCCAATCCGTGATGTGCAGGGTGGCGGGGTATTGGCCCGTCATGATCGACGCCCGCGTGGGTGAGCAAACCGTGCACGCCGCATAGGCGCTAGTGAACCGCATCCCTTGGTCAGCCAATCGGTCGACGTGTGGCGTCTCATAAAGATCGCTCCCGTAGCTGCTCAAATCGGTCCAGCCCAGGTCATCCACCAAAATAAACACCACGTTCGGTTTGTCTGCCGCATGGCTGGCACCCACCAGTACAAGGGCAATAGTGAAGGCAAACAGGGATTTAAGGGGTAACTTCATGGCCCGAATCAGTCCGCTGCTCCGTTCGGAGTAAACGAATTCCGCCCTCTTGGTTACGGGATGATCTGGCTCGCGAAGGTTTCGATCATCAATATCACCACCAGAAACCTTCGTCTCATTGTTCAATCACTCGAAACTCTCATCCCATAGGCGATAGTAAGTTGTGAGGTCCTTACGGTAAGCCGCGTAAACTTTCTCTAGCGGCCAAGTGATCTCTTTCCTCCCCTTATTGGCTCCACCGAGATCGTATTCCGCGTGCATCGAAACCACCGGGTCGATCTTAAATTCGCGCAGCAGTTTGAAATAGCGCTTAAAGTCCACCACGCCCTCCCCCAACGGCACGTTCATCACCTTCAAACCGTTTTTCGTTTCTTCCCAGCGGAAGTCCTTGAGCACAATGGTGCGGATGTGGTCCTTCAATAGTCGCAAGCCCAATGGCCATGCCGTCCCGCCTTCGACCGTCGCGTGCCGAATATCATACTGCGCGCCCTGCCAGCGCACATCGGTGCCATCCAGGAGATAAGCCACATCCGAGATAAAAGAACCCATGTGGTCGCCCGCATGATTTTGATAAGCCCCGTGCAATCCATATTGCGCATTCAACTTAGCCAAGCCGTCAAACTCACCCCGAGCACGATCAAGCGCTTGCTTCCACGTCTCTCCTTTTTCGAAATCGTAATAGCTCAGCCGGTAATAACTCATCCCTAGGTCTCCCGCCGTCTTGAGCACGTCTTCCACATGCGGGCTCGCTAGGTTCGCTATTCCCGAGGCCATCCCCAATGCCTTGAGGCCGTGGGCCTGCATCGCTTTCACCGCCCGGGGCAAATCTCGCTTCACATTTTCGGGCTCGACGTGACCCCGAGGCCGAACCGACAACTCCAACCCATCGTAGCCAATCTCGGCCGCCACCGCCGACATTTCGTCATAGTCCAAAAACTGCAGATGCTTCGAGAAGAAATGCACCGGCGGGCGCGGAGTCTTCGTCGGCGCAGCGGCCGGAAGATTGCGGGCAGCGAGCCCGAGCGTGGCGAGTCCAGTGAGTTGAGTAAATTGACGACGATTCATAGGGATAGGATTGGGTTAAACTTGGTCCCAATCGACGGGTTTCGTCAAGCGAAGCCCCCTCGCTGGACCGGACTTCGCTACGCAATGGAGGGGGGCCGATTGACGACACCCGAGTGCGATTACCTCCCTTGTCTCGCCCTATACGTTTCAGGCGCAATCCAAGTCAGATCATTCCACCACTCTGTATCATTGGCCTGGATTGGTCCCGGGGTCAGGCGCCCGTTGACCACGATCGACGTAATCATGCGCTGCAACTTCGCTTCCACCGCCGGATTGTTGGCAATCACGTTGCGCGCCTCAGCCGGGTCTTCGCCCAGATGGTAAAGTTCGGCCACTTTGTCACCGTGCGGCATCACGAGTTTCCAATCCCCGTCACGGATTGCAAAGCGACCTTTGATCTCGTGGTGAATGAGTGGGAGGGCGGTCCGCTTCGCCACTGGGCTTTCGAAAATGGAGTAGAAACTCACGCTGTCTTCGCCGCCGTCGTCCGGTAAATCCACCTCGAGCATTTCCGCCAGAGTCGCTAACACATCGAGCTGACTCACGGGCTCATTCCAACGTCGACCCGCCTCGGCAATGCCCGCCGGCCAACGCACGATAAACGGCACGCGATGCCCGCCTTCGTAAATATCGCGCTTACCGCCACGGAATCCACCCGAACTCATGTGATTATACTTTTCGATACGCTGCTTCCACGTCGTCTCCGGGCCGTTGTCGCTAGAAAAAATAATCAGGGTGTCGTCCGCCAAATCGGCCTTATCCAAGTATGCCAGAATCCGCCCAATGTGATGATCGGTTTCGATCATGAATTCACCATAAGCTCCCGCCTCCCCTTGTCCGCGAAACTCCGGCAACGGAATCACGGGTTTGTGTGGCGAAGTGTAGGGTAAATACAAGAAGAACGGTTCATCGCTCCTAGCGGTGTGCTGCTGCATCCACTCGATGGATTTGTCGGTGAAACGCGTGAGGCATTCGCTATCGACGAAATCGGGCGCGACTTCCATCAGTCCATTGCTCAATTCCGGTTCATACGGGGGCGCGATCCGATAATCACTGAGCGCAATCGCATTGGGTTTCTTCTTCGTAAATTCCGTGGGCGGCACTTTGGCGTAACGCCCTTCGAACCAAGCCAGCACTCCATAGTTTAACGACGCCGGAATGCCGTAGAAATAATCGAATCCCTTGTCCAAGGGCATATCCTTCACCGGCTGGGTCCAATCGCGGTTCCCCTGCTCCCCCGGGAAGTCCATCCCCAGATGCCACTTGCCCACCATCGCGGTACGGTAGCCATTGTCGCGCAGAAGCGACGCCACCGTCATGCGGCCATCTTCAATCAACCCCTTCACCTCCGCGCCAAACACTCCCCGCTTCAGCGTGGTCCGCCAATTGTAGCGACCGGTTAGAAGGCCATAACGCGACGGCGTGCACACCGTATCGGAACTGTGTCCATCGGTGAACAGAATACCTTCGCGCGCCAGCCGATCGAGATGCGGAGTCTGAAACTTCGAGTCGGGATTCAGCGCACTCATGTCGCCAAATCCTTGATCGTCGGTGTAGATCAGAATGACGTTAGGCTTGGGGGCCGCCGTCGAGATTGCCGCAAAACACAGCCAAACCAGCCAAGGGGAAATTCGTTTCATAAGGGGTAGAATCAGGAGAGTGGAAAACAGCCGAGCAGGCCGATGGGAATCTCAACCCAAAGTGATTAAAGTAGCTGGTGCAACCATAGCGCCAACCAGTTGACATTCACTCGAGCAAATGAGCAGCTCGCACCGAATGCATTAAGTGCGTTCACTATTCCAAGCAGCGGAGACCCCAGCCTGAATGGACATCCCGCAATCACCCCTCTTTTGTTTATCCGTATCATGACAAAACGCTCCACCTGTCTCTGCCTCCTCAGCCTTATCTCATTTACTCTCTTCGCCGCAAAGCCTTCCGCCCAGTGGTCGAATATCGCCCCAGCCGATCTGAATCTCATGGGAGACTATCAGGGCCAATGGATCGATGCCCCGGAGAAGTCGTATCAGCAGATCAATCCCACCGTCGCCGCTCAGGTCGTGAACATCGATGTCGGTCACTACGCCATTCATTTTGTGCAGGACTTGGATCGACGGGCGCATCCTTACTTCCAAGGCGAAGGCCGTCTCGTCGGTTCCGCTATCGTCACGGATCAGGATGGTTGGAAGTTTTCTGTTTCCGCGGCTGACGGCCTCACTGGCACCGCACTCATCGACGGCGCGACAATTAAATTCGCTTTGCGTCGCGTCGTGCGCAAATCGCCGACGCTGAACGCTCCCGCACCAATAGGCGCCATCACCTTGTTCAACGGTAAGAACCTCGACTCGTGGCAAAAATCCGGTGGTGGTCCCGCCCATTGGAATCTCCTCGATTCTGGCGCCATGGAAGCGAGCGCCAAAGGCTACCTGCGAACGCGCCAAACTTTCCAAGACGTGAAGCTTCACCTCGAATTTCGCTACCCCGTCGGAGAGGGCAAAGTCGGGCAAAAACGAGGTAACAGCGGCGTGTTCTTACAGGGCTACGAAGTGCAGGTGCTCAACAGCTACGGACTCGAAGGCAAATGGAACGAACTGGGCGCCCTCTACAAACTCTCCCCTCCCCGCGTCAACGCCGCCCGTCCGCCCCTGCAGTGGCAAACCTTCGATATTACGTATCAAGCACCTCGATACCGCGGTGATACCAAAATCGCCAATGCTCGTATCTGGGTCGAACTCAACGGCGTCCCGGTCCAAACCGACCAAGAAATCTACCACGCCACTGCTAACGCCGAGATCGGCCGAACCTGGCCAGCGCCCAACAAGCCGCTGCCCATTTCACTCCAATTTCATGGCAATCCCATTCAATACCGAAATATCTGGGTGCAAGAACTGAGCCTGTAAGAGCGGTTCGTGCTTGAGGCCTTCAGGGCGACCTCGACCGAAAACCCTCCGAATTAAAGCAGGGACACTCAGCGCCGATCGAGCACGGTCAACCACTTTGAAGTGGGCATCTCGCGTGGCTAGCGGCCAGCCTTGTTCAACTGCTCCAACTCCGCGCCTTCCTCATTACTCAAAATCCCAGCACTTCGCTCCAGTGCGGCCAATCGCTTCGCACGCATCGTTTCGAGCAAACGGTGGATGTAGCCCGCCGCGTCCTCCAGCTTCGGAAACGGCAACGTCTTTAATTCTGCGACGGTCACTTCCAATGTGCTCATGATTCCAAGCCCCCGCCACCCGCTTCCACCGCAAGCTCAACCTCCGGGTCGCCCGTCGGCGAGTTCTTCGAAGATTCAAGATGGGCGACAACGTGAACCTGCTTCTACTGCCACATAAAACATGCCTTCGATTCCGATCTAGCGCCTAGGCCAATGCAGGTGGGGCTTGTGCCTCGTGGACTGCAGCGACTCGCAGGAGCGGAGGGAACAAGCAGACGACGTGACAGATCGCAGGGGGCAACGCGACCGCAGGGCTGGCGCGGCGTGTGCCGCAGGGGCGTAGTTCGTTCCGCGTTGCGAGCCGTCGGACAGGAGTAGTTTGTCAATAGTCAAGCCCTGACGTTTTCTGACTGCCCCTTCAAATGCTTTAAATGCCCCTCAGGCCCCCTTTTTCAGGCCCAGGGGTCGGCGGATAGTTATATCCATTTCCCAAATACGATACATTCGAAAACGACGACGTAAAAGAACGAGATGAACTGAATCGCAATGAGGTATCCGACCACCAGTGCGGTTCTCCAGAGCTTGCTCGCACTGATAATCAGTGCGCCTAGCGCCACACCTGTGGAGTAAGTGGCCAGCCAAGAGAACTGACGCGCGGACTCCGGAAGGGATTGTTCGGTGAAGAGGTAAAGACTATCAATCAGCAGCGGCACAATGAGTGCACCGAGTATCAATAGCGCAGTTTTTTTTTCGTCAGTCATAGGACATCAAAATTCGTTTGTGGGAACTGGTTTGAACCAACCCGGAAGAGTCTCGTTTGGAATCGGATAATTGTCCTTAACTCCGGCGGCGTTGAGCAACCCTCGAATATAAGAGTTCGAGTTGTAGCCATCATCGTTCAGCCACCAAATTGCTCGATCCGGATTCGACGGATACAGGTCGTAGTCGAGATTGTCGCCGTAGCGGGAATCGAGACGGAATAAGTGATCGATGAAGGCATTTTCGGAAAGCCCTCCCGGGATCGTCACCATCATGCTTCCGACAGCGCGCACGCTTACGTCTCGATCCCGATTCACATTGCTGACGAGCAGATTAAACAGGTCTGGTCCGGCACCAATCGTCGCAAAATGATTTCCGTTGGCGTCGACGTTCTTAACGAACCTCGAGTCCTTCGCATACCGCGCCTAATCAGTTGGCGTGACAACCAATTTAAGGTGATGGGGTTTCCCCGTCACTTTGCTGGACACTTCGTGCCACGCCATCGCTACGCCAGTTAGCCCTGCCCTATCTGGGGCAACAACGTAGCGCAGTGCCGTCGTAGCGTCGGAGAACTGGTTTTCCTAGTGCAGTTCAGCGACTTGCAGAGTCGGAACCGGGCGCGATTTGAGAGCATCGGACAATAAAACCTAGATGCGGTTTTTCGGTCCGCGGGAGGGTTTTTGGAGCATGCATTCCAGCGTTTGGGAGCGCGACTTCAAGCGCGGGGCGGCGACGCGAAGCGGATGCCGCCAGAGTGCGAGCCGGGGTTCGTCGTGCGTTGCGTCGTCGCCAACTTCGAGTGCCTAAGACGGGCAGCTAAAGAAAGATCGGCGAGACTGGTTTTTAGCGGGTTCAGCGCCAGTCGAGCACGGTCAAGCCGGGGACCTGCTTGAAGTGGGCATCACGGGTGGCCAGCGGCCAGCCATGTTCAACCGCAGCCGCAGCGATCCACACGTCGTTTTCCGGAATCGGCGTGCCCGCCGCTTTCAACGCCGCCTTGATCTGCCCGTATTCGGCAGCGGTGCGAGCCGTCGGCAAAAGCAGGGTCGCACCTTCCATAAAGGCCTGCACCGCTTCACGCTGCCGTTGTGGCGGCGTGGCTAGGTTCGCGCCGTATTCGAGTTCACCCAGCGCTACGAGCGGCACCAGCAATTCCGCCGCCTCACTCAGCCGTTCCATCACGCCGGGCACGCGGCGCAAAACCGCCACCACGATCGACGTGTCGAGCAGGACATTACCAGTCACGGGCATCGATCTTTTCGCAGCCGTCTTCGATCACCCGCTCCAGCTCCGCGCCTTCCTTGTCACTCAAAATCCCAGCACTGCGTTCCAGCGCAGCGAACCGATCAGTTCGGGCATTTTCGCGCAGACGGTGGATCAAGGTCGCCGCTTCCTCCAGCTTCGGCGGCGGCAGGGCGCGCAGGTCTTCGACGATCATTTCCAAGGTGCTCATGCCGGCAAACTACGCTCCTTCGCTATCTCCGCAAGCTCGGCTTCACCCTGCTTCGGGCGCGATCCTAGCGACCAGGCCGACGCCGGTGGGGCTTCTGCCTCGTGGACTGGAGCGACCAGCAGGAGTGGAGGGAGCGAGCAGACGACGCGACCGGAAGGCTGGCGCGGCGTGTGCCGCAGGGGCGTGGTTAATCGCGTTGCGAACGCCACGTCGACGAAATCAATTCTCTTCTTTTCTGTAGAACGCCCAAACTCGGTCTTTTGGTATTGGCTCAGGATAATCGCTTCTTCGGACGGTATGAGTGACCGCATGGCTGGATGGGAAAAGCGCCATGAGTTCTGTTTCTACGCAAGACATAGATTCGAGGTCATCATCAACAATCGTGCCATCAAAGATGGCCTCAAAGTGAATGCTATTTTCGTTAAAAGAAACGGTCACTGCACGAAGCCGATTTGATACTTCTCCAAGCAATGCCTGCTGAAGTGCCACTAGCACAGGTTGCTTACGATTGTTGATATTCTTCATGGGTTAGATGGAACAATGTGAGCCCCCTTTTTTGAATAATGTATAATTCCATTTGTAGTTGGTTGCCCATCAATTTCACCGATGACTTCACCAAAGTCGACGCGCTCTTTAAAACCGGGGAGGCCTCGGAGGACTTTTCCTCTAGGCTGTCCTTTGCCGGAGAATCTATCGAGAAGCGCCTGAGGGTCTCCGTGCGTGAACGGGCTAGGCCCCGGAATATAGCCTCTATGCCCAAGGATATGCTTACCTTGCTTTGCTGATTCGATGAGCAGACGATTAACTACAGCGGCTCCGCTCTCGATCGCTCTTCGATTTGCCTCTGCTAGTATCGCCCGGGCGCGTGCCGGATCTGAATTCCTCAGTCGATAATATTCATCGAGCAAATCCGGATCGGCACCATGGAAAATAATTTCACCCATCTCGGGCCTAGGGGCATCGCTATTTCCCATTGAAGTCGGGAACAGCAATCCTCCGATAATACCAAGCGGAGCGGATACCGCGCGACCCAATACCAAGCTGACTTCATCTACGATAGTCATCGTAACGCCACGAATACCGACATCGACCGCTGTTTTCGTTCCTACCAAACCAATGATCAGTGCTCTATCTGGGCCAGGAGCGCAGGGAACAAGCAGACGACGTGACAGATCGGGAGGGAGCAGCGCGACCGGAGAGCTGGCGCGGCGTGTGCCGCAGGAGCGTGGTTATTACGCGTGCGAGCCGTCGGACAGGGGCAGTTTGTCAAGGTCAAGACGTGACGTCTTTTTGCTGCCCTGCCAAAGGCTTCTTAACCGATTGCAGACTCAATCGCAGCAGTGGCTTCGTAACCTACTGATTTGCTATTACTTAGCCGCTCTCCGGAGCGGCTTTCTTTATTGCGTCAGCAAATAAGGGGTAAACTGTCCACCTTTTCTAAAAATCTGCCCAACGGGCGGATTTTGGATCGTGAGGGGATTTCCCGGGGATCGTCCGTCGCCACTCCCAGCGCGCAGGGTCACCCTGCAAAAGCGCGCCGGGGAGGCGGCGCAAGATGACGGCGCAGCGTAGCGAAGCCGACGGGCGGTCTGGGCGCGTCAGCGGCCAGTCCGTGGCCGCAACGAGCTCCAGCGAGGCGCAGGAAGCGTTAGCGACTGGAGTTCCGGAGGCGCGGATTTCAGGAGCGCCGCACCGACGTAACGGTCGGTGACGGTGCCGCGCAATCCCGCAGGCGCGGGATGGAGCAAACCGGCAGCGTCCGAGGAGGTGGCCGTGGACGCGGGCTGATCGGCCGCCCCTGCAAAAGGGGCGAGCACGCGGCTTTCCGCGAGCGCCGGGCCATGCGGACCCGGCTGCAAGGAGCGACGCGACTGGAACCGCTGGGCGATCCCGCGAAGCGGGAGAGCGGACGCGCGACCTCGCGTCAGCGAGCTGAGCGCGGCCGGCACCCAGCCGGGCGCAGCGGGGTCCCCGCCGGTCTGACTACGGCGGGCACCGACGCGACAGAACGAAACGTAGTGAAGTGGCGGAGCGACGGTGACAGGGCGGGTCCTACAGGAGCCCTGCCTTCGTGGCGCGTAGGCGACACAGGGCCGACGCCGGTGGGGCTTCTGCCCGCCACAGCGGAACGACGTATAGGCGTGGAGCGAGGATGCAGATGGCATGACAGCTTTGCTGGCGTGACGTGTGCCGCTTGCCTCAGGGAACACGTTGGGAAAGGAAACCAAGGAAATTTACGTCATTCTATCGATTGACCCCATTGGTTGCTTCCATTGGTTGCTTGTAGCCAGTCTTATTCCGGCTCGTTAGTCGGCTCCCGGCTTAAATCGCAAAGGGTAGTGACAAACTCTCCGTTTACTCTCGCCAACAATCGGAGGTGCCGATTTTCAAGGTCAACAACTGGATAATTTTCTCGATAGCCAATATCGACCTCCATTCGGCATTGCACGTTAGGAACCTCGCTAATCTGATCAATGCCCTGTGGGAATTGAGACAAGAAATCGTCTATACATTCGGCCACCGTTGCAAAGTTCTTTCTGTCGCCGTAAAACATCCAAGCACCATCTTCCTTTTGGACGCCCCATTTGTTGGTCTCGCCTCTGACATGAGATTTGGTGGGCGAGATCCCCAGCAATGCAGTAATGACGGGAGGAGCTAGACGCTCAGCCCATACGATGAGCGCCGGGCGCATATCGGGTAAATATTCGTCTGTGTCATTCATATTGTATTAACCGCCTCCGTTCCCGTAGCCAGCAACGAAGTCTTCCCACTTCACTCCAGTTGGAACAGGATCAACGCCTTTCTTGACCGGAGTTAACACAACCGTTCCGTCAGCTCCTTTACCGATATTGTAGTGGCCGGGCCGAATACCACTGCCTTTGAGAAAATCGGCTTTGGCACGTTCAGCGTCAATGCCAAGCCTACGTAACTGCGCGGGATCGACCTTCGATGCCTTTTTAGCCAAACTAACATTACCCAATATTTTTGAGACACCTCGGCCAAACTTAACCCCGACATTGCCAACTCCCGCGACCAGACCTCCTCCCGGAATCGCAGAAAGACCATCGAGCGCAGCATCTCCATAATTACCACGAGCTGCCGATATGAGCGCATTTAACCCATCGACCGCATTGCCGAACAACGGAACCAATCCACCGATGCTGATGACTCCCTGACCAATGTCGGCCAGTCCTGAACCAATGCCCCCTGCGTTATTTGGGGCTACAACGCAGCCGTAGCGTCACGATCAAACGCACCTGCGGCTAATAACGCTTCTTGAGCACCACCGGTTTACCGGTGTCGATCGACTCGAGAATGCCATCCATCACGACCATGTCCCTTCGGCCCATCGAACCCGGGGTGCGAAATGGGAAATTCGCCAGAATGGACTGGCATACGCCGTCCATGTGCAGCGCTTGCTGTGGGACGGGGGTAGCGATCATGGGCTGTTCGTTGATGTAACCTTCCTGGCCGTCATAAGCATAGGCCCGGTCTTTGATCCCAAACTTTCCGCGTTCGGCCGTGACGTGATAGTAGTTTCCCGGACGGGCACAGCTCGAAGCCCCTGCTGACTTCATGCCGTTGGGAAATTCCAACTGCCACTCGTAGGTCTCCTCACATTCGGTGAACAACTCCGGACGCGTATTGTAGCCTTGAGCGGCGACACTGGTGGGATTCTGCCCGGCGATGTAGATCTGGGCCTGCACCGGATAAATGCCCAAATTGTAGAGCGCGCCGGCGACACCGAGATGACGCTTGAACATCCAGTGCGTTAGGATGCGCTCATCGTTCGGTCGGCTACTAAATTCGGCCTTGCACGCGGTCAATTTTCCAAACGCCTCTGTGCTCGCCAACTCCATGCACCGCAGATTGAACGGGTCGTGATGCAGTCGGTAACCAATCGCGAGCCGGGTGTTATTCTTCTTCGCCGCCGCCAGCATCGCATCAGCTTCCGCCACGTTACGCGCCATGGTTTTTTCGCATATCACGTGCTTCCCGGCATTGGCGGCACGGATCGAATACTCGGCATGCAGACCGTGGGGTAAGACGACGTAGACCACATCGATATCGGGATTCTTCGCGATCTCGTCGAAGTTGTCGTAGCTATAAACGTTCTCGTCCTTGATCCCGTATTTCTCCTGCCACTCGGGGATCTTTTCGGGGCTGCCAGTCACGATACCGCGCAGTTCGGCGATCTGAGTCTTTTGCAACGCCGGCGCCAGTTGCGTGGCCGCGTAGTTGCCGAGTCCGACCAACGCGACGCCGAGTCGTCTGCCGGAGTAGGTTTTTTGCCCCCAGAGCGACGAGCCACCAAACATCGACAAGACGGTGGCCGCAGAAACGGTTTTGAGCGCATCGCGCCGTGTGAGAAAAGAAGAGTCGAAAGGTAGGTTTGATCGGGGTTTCATGATGAGAAGAGCTGAGGAATGATAGGGTCGAAAAAATGATTCAGCGTTTGGTCGAAATTGATTCGGCGTAGCGAAGCTCACCGGTGCGGCCGTCGAAAAATTGAAAAATCACCTGCGGATGCTCATAGGCGACCCACCGCTCCTCGCCGAGCTTGAGCGGGTTGTTGAACACATTATTAATCTGCACGACACAGTAATGCGGGTGCATGCGCTCGGGACGGGGGATGTCATCGAGGATGAAAGTCGACCAACGGATATCCATCTCCCGTTTATCAAACGTCCATAGCCCGCTCTTGGGCCGATTACCTTCGTCGGATAGACGATGATTCACTGAATTATGCGGCCCCGAACAGAACTCCCAGATGTGGTCGGTAATCTTGATCGCAAAGCTGTTGTGCAGATCGCCGGTTAGCACGAAAACGGGCTTCCCTAATTCGTCCCAAAAATTGATGAGCTTCTCGCGTTCATCGACGAAGACGGTCCAGGACTCGTCCTTATTATCCGCCATCGCATAACCGCCGGCTCCGCGATGAGGCACCATGAACGGCACGGAGGAAAAGATGAAAAAGAAGTCCGCTTCACTCGCGGCCATCTCGGACTTGAGCCACTCCCGTTGTTCATCTCCCAAGATGCTCAAACCCGGCTTATCCGCCTGCGTGATGTCGTGGTATTCGCGGTGCGTTTTGGTGTCCAAAAGGAAGTAGTCCGCGTTCCCCACCGTGAACTTGCTGTAGGACCGACGCCCCACGGAGTAAGACACCTGACCATCAGCCACCGCCGCCGGTGAAATCCGCAACGTGTTATCGTCGATCACCTCAAGCACATCGTAAACCTTGGAGTTAGGATCCCCCTCGGCATCGACGTCATAGATCGTGTCATCCACTCCCGCCGTGGCAGTGCCCCAGTGCACGTGTAAATTCGCCGTTTCATCCCAATCAATCGCAGTAAACGCCGCCCCCGCATCCCGCAGAATCCCCGATCCGCCCTCCAACTGCGCATGCCCAAAACTCACGTCTTGAGTAAATTCAACCGGGTCTGCCCAACCGAGGTAATCAAACCACGCCAGCGTGCCGATATCCCGAAAAACCGCTCGCCGATCGCGATGCCCCGGAGTGCCCGCTCCCCAAATGTCATTGAGCAACTCGTGATCATCGAAAGTAAAATACGACGGCACATGCCGATGCCACTCCGCGAGATTAGCCGGGCGCGACATATAGATTTTATAGTTCTCCCACACCCCCACCACGGTCGGAGCGAAATTCACATTGGCTGGCACTTCAGCATCTCCCACCCCCTGAGCGGCTTGCCACGAAGAGACCGGGTATTCCCGCGCTTCTTCGTAGAGCCAGTCACCATTCATAACCGCAAAGAGAATGTTCCCTTTCAGCTCGCGTAACATCGTCGTGTAAGCCGGCAAACTCGGCCCGATTCCATTGGCCGGATTTTGCGATGCACAGGATCCGTATTCGAAACGGTAGTTAAAAAGCCCCCTCCGATTGTAGGCGTCGTTCGCGAAATCTTCCGCTCGCGGCAGCGTGTGGAATGTGCCGTCAACCTCACGAGTGCCCCCCACTCCCCTCACCCGGTAAGCATACGAAGTGTTGGCCTTGAGGCCTGCGACTTCCATCCAGCCCGTGCTGTCATCCGCCAGCGCCGTGGGAATCGGAGCCGTCGTCATGGCTCGTGACCAATCCGGCGCGCCAGTAGCCGGCACATAATCAATCACAAACTCACCCGGCTGCACCGTGCGCGCCCAGATCCGGATCGAATCATGCGTCACATGACCCAACATCGGGCCGTGTGAAATTTCGGTAGCAGAACTAAAGCCCACGAAGAGGACCCAGAAAATGACCAAGCCGGCTAGATGGGGTAATGAGCGACGCATCGGGCCAACCTTAGGCAAAGAAGAAGTCGGGCGTAAAGCCCGACCCACATGGAAACTGCCTTTTCAACGACGTGGGTCGGGCTTTACTCCCGCCTCCTGCTACCTCTAGGTTCCGCTTTAATTACCGCCCCATGATTCAACTCCATCAATTTGTGCCATTAAGCCGCCGCTTCATTGCGCTCGGTGCCTTCATCTCTGCCACCTGCCCTGCTGCCTTCGCTGAGGCCTCTCTCGATAATATCGTCGATTGGGGCATCTACCGCGGCGACAGCAAGGGCGTGCAGTATTCTGATCTGAGTCAGATCCATGCTGCCAATGTAGCCGACCTGGAACCGATCTGGACCTACCACACCGGTGACGCGAAGAAGGGCACCACGATGTATAGCAATCCGATCATCGTAGATGGCCGCATGGTTTTCACTTCGCCAAGCCTGAAGGCGATTGCCCTCGATGCTGCGACCGGCAAAGAGCGATGGGTCTTCGATCCCGAGTCCCTTCCCGGCGCGCCCAAATCCGGCACCGGCCGCAATCGCGGCGTCACTTATTGGGCGAGCGATGACGGCAGCGATCAACGTATTTTCCATTTCGTCAAAAATCGTGTCTACGCCCTGGATGCTCGCACCGGCATCCCGGTCAAATCCTTCGGCGCCGGCGGTTACCTCGATCTCCGGGAGAACCTCGACGTCGATCCCGCCACCGCCTCGGTGGAGGTCACCACCCCCGGCATCATTTTTGGAGACCTCCTCATTATTGCCTCTCGCGTCCCGGAAGGTTACCGATCCACTCCCGGTCATATCCGAGCCTTTGATGCCGCCACCGGCGAATTCCGCTGGATCTTCCACGCCATCCCCCAACCCGGTGAGTTTGGCTATGACACCTGGGAGTGGCAGGAGGATCAAAGCTACGGCGGGGCCAACGCGTGGGGCGGTTTCACGCTCGATGCCGAACGCGCCGTAGTCTATTGCGCGACCGGCTCCCCTAGTTTCGATTTCTACGGCGCCAATCGCAAGGGGATGAACCTCTTTGGCAACTGTGTGCTCGCCCTCAATGCCCACACCGGCGAACGCATCTGGCACTACCAAACCGTGCACCACGACCTCTGGGATATGGACAACCCGTCCGCCCCGATTCTAGTGACCATCAATCATAAAACCGGCCCCCAAGACGCCGTCGTCCAGCTGACCAAGATGGGCCTCATCTTCGTGCTCGATCGCGACACCGGAGAACCGCTTTTTCCCGTCGACGAAGTCCCGGTGCCCCCCTCCACCATTCCCGGCGAGCAAGCCTGGCCCACTCAGCCCATCCCCCGTCTGCCCGTCTCCGTGAGTCGCACCAGCATGACGATCGACGACCTCGACAACACCTCACCGGAACGCGCCGCCGCCGCTCTGGCCGCCTTCGCCAAACTCCGCAACGTGCCGATGTATGCGCCGCCTTCCCTGACCGAGAGCATCATGATCCCTGGAACCCTTGGCGGCATCGAATGGCACGGCGCCTCCTACGACACGAACAGCAATACCCTCTTCGTCAATTCCCACGATTCCCCTTCCCTTATGCAGCTGAAACCGGAAGGCGAACCACTGGCGAATGACGCCTCTCCGGCTGAAATCGGACGCCGCCTTTACGTGCAAAACTGCGCGTCCTGCCACGGCCTAGAACGCGAAGGCGTGCCACCGGTATTTCCCTCCTTGGTGGTGAGTCAAAAGACCGATGCAGAAATCGAAGCCCTCTTCCAGGTCGGCCAAGGCCTCATGCCCGCCTTCACTCAGTTCTCGTCCGATGAACGACAGGCCTTGATCGCACACCTCCGCTCCGAGCCCAGCGCGGAGGATGCCTCACCAACCGGTCTCCCGGAACGCTACGCCATGGCCGGCTATCGCAAATTCACCGATGAACTCGGTGCCCCCCGCATCAAACCACCGTGGGGAACGCTCAATGCGATCGACCTCGGCACTGGCCTGATCCGCTGGCAGGTTCCCCTCGGCGAATACCCGCACCTCGTCAAACAAGGCATCCGCCACACGGGCTCGATGAACTTCGGTGGCGTAGTCGCGACAGCGGGAGGGGTCATTTTCGTCGCCGCCACGGCCGACGAAAAAATGCACGCCTTCGAAAAGAACGGCGGGCGCTTACTTTGGGAACACCAACTCCCTACCGGAGGCTACGCAACTCCGAGTGTTTACGCTGTCAATGGACGCCAATTCGTGGCCATCGCTTGCGGTGGCGGCGGAAAGATCGGGACGCCATCAGGCGACACCATCATAGCCTTCGCCTTGCCCCAAACACCCCGCGTGGCGCCACCCAGCGAGGATTGGGTAGAACTCTTCAACGGCAAAACCTTCGACGGCTGGGTCCGCCTGAACGGTGAGCATGCCTACACCATCGAAGACGGCGCCATCATTGGCCGCACCATCGAAGGCAGTCCGAATTCATTCCTCTGCTCCACCCAAGAATTCGCCGACTTCGAACTCGAGATGGAAGTCTGGATCGACGACGTCACCAACTCCGGCGTGCAATTCCGTTCCAGCGTCCGCCCCGAAACGGTCGGCGCTAACAACACCAAATGGGCCGGCCGCGTGTGGGGCCCACAGGTGGAGATTCGTCGCAACCTCGGCCCGAAATCCCCCACCACCGGCGTGCTCTACGCCGAAGCCGTCGGTTCCGGTTGGATGAGTTCAAAAGAAACGATCGAACGCGGTCACAACTACTCCCGACCCGAGGAGTGGAACCACCTCCGCATCGTCGCCCGCGGACCGCGCATCCAAACTTGGGTCAATGGAAACCTCGTCGAAGACCTCGTCAACGAAACCATCCACGCCAGCCACCCCAGCGGTTTCATCGGCCTCCAAGTCCACGGCATTAAAGATGCCCGTTCTTTCAAAATGGGTTGGCGCAATATCCGCATCCGTCCACTGGATACGAAGAATACCGTCGCCATCAGAAACGCCTCGTTCGAGGCCGACTTGTTCGCCGAAACCCGGTCGATAGTCTCCACCTTGTCCGATTGGGAAATCACCCAAGGTAACGTTGAACTCATCGCGTCAGCCACCTTCGCCGCCGCTCGCGGGAAATACAGTCTAGATCTCAACGGTGATCGCCCCGGAGCCATCCGCCAAGCCGTCACCGATCTCAAACCCAATCACCTCTACTCGCTCCGCCTCTCCTACGCCGATCAAAAGCAACGCGGCAATGATCCCGTGATCGTCACCGCTGAAGTCTGGGCCAACGGCCAACGGGTCACCACCCTGCGCAATACCTCCAACGCCCCTGACTACATCGATGGCATCGGCGTGCCCCTCCGCGCCAATGCCCGCGGCGAAATACTCTTGGAGCTACGTTCAACGATGCCCGGCGCCTCCGGCATGGTGATCGATAATCTTCGCCTCACCCCCGGTGGACTGCCGCCCTTCCCGGAGAGCCCCGCCATCGCCAACGCCAGTTTCGAAGCGCCTGTTCCCGCCCATTTCGGCGACAACCCCCACCTCTTCGGCTACCAACTCCCCGGCTGGCTCGTGCTCCGCGAAAACATCGACGTGATCAGCTTTGATCGCTTCGGCGCGCCCCACGGTAAAGCCGTCGTCGATCTCGGCGGTCATGGTGCCGGCGGTATCGGCCAGATCATCACCGACCTCGCCCCCGGAGCTCGCTACCGCTTCTCCCTCAAATACGCCCGCCATATGTCCTGGAACCAAGAAGATCCGCTCACTGCCGAGGTGTATCTCAACGGCAAACTCGCCCTGCGTCTCGCCCGCGATCAATCCCAAAAGGCGCCGTTATGGGAGTCCGCCGATTGCGAGGTCATCATCCCCGCCGATGGTCGCCTCCGACTCGAGATGTTCTCCACCGCCTACACTGTCGGCGGCGGCGTGCTCTTCGATGATCTTAGGCTGATAAGACTTTAACAAAAACGGGCGTAACTCCTCGCCGTCCAAAAACCTTCGCGTCTAGATTCGCGATCGACTCTAACCTAATCCCTACCTCCCCTCGCTTACTCCCATGTTACGATCATTCCTCTCCCTTCTTCTCGCTTCTACTGCACTCTTGGCCGGTTGCGCCAAACCCGACGCCACCGCAACAACGCAGGACGATGGTTTTATCGCTTTGTTCGATGGTAAATCCCTCGCTGGTTGGCGCGGCTACAACGGCGTTAATGTCGAGGGCATCTGGGTCGCCCAAGAGGGCACTCTCCATCTCTCCGGCCAACCCGAAGGCAGCCCCCACGCCAATATCATCACCGACGCCGTCTATGACGACTTCGACCTGCGCTTCGAATGGAAGGTCGAGACCGGCACCAATTCCGGCGTGATGTTTAACGTCGGCGAAGGTCCCAAGCAGCCCTACCTCACCGGCCCCGAATATCAGGTGCTCGACAATACAGGTTTCCGCGACGGCAAAGGACGTCCCGTCGGCCCCGTAGAGCACACCGCATCTCATTATGGCATCGAGGCGGCGGTTAGCGACGAAACCAAACCGATCGGCGAGTGGAACGAGAGCCGCATCGTGCTTCGCGGCAACAACGTGGAGTATTGGCTCAATGGCGTGATGACCGCCTCCTACGAATTACACAGTCCGAAGTGGAAGGAACAGGTCGCCAACGCCAAGTTCGCCAATTGGTCAGATTTCGCAACTTTGGATAAAGGCCACATCGGTTTACAGGATCACGGCCACCGCGTCTGGTTCCGTAACCTACGCATCAAAGAACTCTGAGGCTCTCGAGTTCCAATGGCGTCCGCTAGCCAATGTGGGTTGGGCTTTATGCCCAACATTCACCTGCCTCAAAGCCGAGACCCATCAGCGTCTTAGTGCAGTTCTAGTCTTACTCACCAACAGGAGCTGTCGGGCGTAAAGCCCGACCCACATAATCACTATCGATTCGCTGCGGAGGCTCGGTAGTTTCCGATCACCTCGGTCGTGCGGAGGGCGCGGTCATGCAATCGAATGCCGCGCATTCGGCCGTCCAGTTTTGACGCAATTTTGAGCGGTTGACCAAAGCTGACGGTCCGGAGCTCACGCGGGAATCGCGCCCAGCCAAATTGCCGAACCTCACCACCATCAAGGAGCACTCCATCCACGATGAAGGAGATGATCTTAGGCCCCCCATCAACCACGATTGCCACATGATGCCATTGGTCGGTGCGTAAAGCGCCGGGATCGCTGTCCCAGCTTGATTCAGTGATACCGAAGTCGGCTATACTTTTGTAGTAATCATCAAGCGGTGGCGGACCGAAGGGGCCACGCATGCCCAACTGAATCGTGCCTCGATTCGTCGTTGCTACGGAGAAGCCATTACCCACCGCATCCCGGGCTTCGATCAATTCCTGCCCGGCGGCAAGGGAGTCAAAACGGACCCAAAACTCGATAGTGAAGCCTCCGCCTTCCTGACCAGCCTCCACCACAAACGCCGGAAGATCGGGGAGTCGCGGTGGCTCTTCGGCAAGTTTCAGAGAATTCTCCGCCTGCCACACGACCGCATCATCCGTCATCTCGGTGCTCGCGAATTGCCCCCAAAGCATCTCCAAAAATTCCGCCGGGATTTCGTGAATTCGGGCGATTGTCTTCTGGGTTTCGGTGATAAAGTGGCGACCATCTTCCGTCAGATAGTCCGGATAACTTATCCGGGCGTTGTAGGCATCCTCATCATAGAGCAGGATCTCAGGTTCGGACCATGAGAGAGCTTTTCCTTCCGGCGTATCCACCTCTCGACCTGCCGCCACCCATGCAGGATTACGCTGGTTATGGAAGATGTAGCCGCCGTGGTTATGATACCAGTAGAGGTAGCGCCCATCGCCAGCATCCCACACAAAGTTGGCGGCCCGGGAGTGCTTCACTTTACGTCCCCCCGGACCATAGGTCATCGCCTCCGGTTCGGTCCACGTCCGGCCGCCGTCACGGGAATAAGCCTGAGTAGGGTGATCAGTCGCCGTGCGATAAACGCTATAAAGCGAACCATCAGACAAACTCACAACGCTGTGTTCCTCTCCCATCGCGCCCGCGTGGGGCCTCAATCCAATCTCGCCGTCAGGTAGGGTTTCCCACCGGATTTTTGTGGGATAGGAAGCCGTCAGGATATTGTCACTTCGCAGAAAATTACCTTCGGAGCTCGTCATGAACTGGGCGTCAAAATCACCGACCTTGTGGAGCGTAACAAATACGGCGCCGTCATGGATCAACGGTTTGCCCACATGCCAAAAGAAACGCACGTCGCCGCCGTAAACATTTTGCCGGTCGATCTCGGTTTCACGCACCGGGATTTCATAACGCTCCCCGGACCAGGTCAGGCCGTGATCGTCGCTGAATTTGAAGACAAACGCACCCAACGTATCGACGCGCGGCTGCATCTCGCCGGTGATCCGTTTCACTTCACGTAGGTTGTCTTTGTTATAGTTGTAGAAAACGTAGATCCGTCCCGAAGGCACCTTGATCGCCGTGGCATAAGAACTCTCCGGCGGCCCGGGGGCCTCGATGTTGATCAGCGGCGACCAGGTCCGACCAAAGTCGGTGCTCCGCGTGGCCACCACATGCTGAGAAGTCGCGCCTTCATGCCCGTCCGAAGTCGTGATTACGCACAACCAAGCGCCGTCGTCACATTTCACCAAGTAGGGCTGGTCCGCATAGTCTTCATCCGGAATGGTCCAGCCGCTGGCGATGTTTCGCCAATTTTCGGGGACGTCTTGCGACACCTCCGATGCCGCGAATTGGGCGGAAGCTAATCCACCTAGACAGAGTGCAACACCGACAAAAAATCGAAATATCATGGGGCAAGTGGAAGGAAGACAGTATCCCACTCACCCCTCGTTTTTGTGACAACCCCTTACGACGAATTTAATCCGCGCTCTCCCCTTGCCAAAGCCCCCGCCCATTCCAAGGGGAAAAGCGAAGGATGCTCTAATGCACTTCTCGCCGCAGAACCCACGGGCTGTCCGTATCCATGAAAGACCAGTCCGCATCGATCGTGGAGTCGCCTCGGTGGATCACCGGCGGACCGTTTTTCGTTCGATAAGATGTGCCTAAATCCCCTCTCCTCGAGGAGACATCCGCTCGGACGGAGGGGTAAGTGGGACTCCGTCGTTACCCGCATTCAGGGACCATTGAGCATCTGCCGCTTCGAGCTGATTTTGAGCCGCAGACGCTTCCGCTGAAGCTTCGCCATAAAGACCCGTTCCCAGAGAGGAGTGAAAATCCGCCGGGGACCGGTAACTACGAGTCGCTACGAAAGTCGGCACTTTGTGGTTCTGCCAGAGCAGCCTCAAAACCTCGACCGAACGATCGACGTCTCCCTCATAACGATTCCACGCGTGCGGACGAAAAATCATCAGCTCACCATTCACGCGTAATTGCACGAGATCGTAATCGAGCGCCGCTTCGCTTATTTGGGCGATCGGAATTCTCTCCACGTCATCGAGGTCGACCGAATCGATGTCGCCGTGCCCCCAATAAATATCGGTCTCGGTCATCGCAAAAATCCCCTTGAAATCCTCGGAATAACCCACGTCCAATTCGTCCGCTCGGGCCACATCGCCATGACTCACAAAAAGTAACTTCTCCCCCGCGACCCCAAGTTTGGCGGCAACCTCCATGCGGTGGGGTTCCACCTCTAGGGGTGTCTCACATCCCGTGAGCAGGACGCTCGCCATGAGCACAAGAGCATTAATCGTTTTCATAAGATCGGAATAGAGCTCCGAAACTAAAAGGTGTGATCTCAAAATAGCAGGGCAAAATTAACGCTGAGTGGCATGCAGCGACCACCTCGGATCCGACGGATCTAGCCCATGATTGGGATACGACTCCTGATCGGCTTCTGAGGCTCGAGCATACAAGGTGGAATCATGCGCCGGAGTGCTGAATGACTGCATGACTACAAACGGGGCTGTGTCGTGGTCCGGCAACCGAGCCAACAGTTCCACTGAAAGTTCCTGAGCACCCTCGTAGGCACTCAATGAGTGAGGTCGAATCACGAGCAACCCGTCGCTGATCTTCAACTGGACGACGTCGCCGTCCTCCGTAGCGCCTTCGATTTGAGCCCACGGCAGACCCCTCATTTCCTCGATTCGAACCGACTCAATCGTGCCTCTGCCCCAATCAACATCAGTTTCGGTAATCGCGACGATTCCCTTGGTTGCATCTGAGAATCCACTTTTCAGTTCCTTCAAATTCGCGATATCCGCTTCGCTCAGAAATTGGATCTCCTGAGAGCTCACTCCCAACGCTGCCGCCATCTGCTCGCCATGAGTTTCGATTGAGAGCGGTTCAGACAGACACCCCGTGAAAAGTAACGGTGCTAAAGCCCATGCAAGAATTCCGGCGACTTTCATGCGTAAAATCTACCCTGCGCTTCCTTGGGGTCAAAAAGTTCTCTCACATTTGCCTCAACCGCGGTTCGTCAAATGCGATCCTAATCAATTATTGCGGGAAACCCCGCAAACCTCGTCCCCCATTCTCCCAAATAAAAACGGCCCGGATTTCTCCGAGCCGCGTTAAATGGTGATAAGGAGGGATTCTCCGTGCCTGCTATCGGCCAAATCGCTTGAACCGTGCTCCGTAATCTTCCGCCGTCAGGGCGCCGAACCAGACCATACAGGGAATGGTAAAAACGACTGCTGCCAACGGCAGGGTTAAGAAACTCGATACGATCCAGAGCGCGGCGACCAAGGCCCCACCGAGCACTGCGTAGAAAAAATTGTTAGTATTCATAGTGTAGTCTTTCTGTTAAACACCCGGAAAATCGGGTGACGGGATGATAATACCTTATTCTAACCAATAGTTGAAATATTTGATTCCTATGAATTTCATAGTCTTTAACTATGGAACTCCACCAACTTCGCTACGTGCTCGCAATCGCTGATACCGGCAACTTCACCAAAGCTGCTGCATCAGTATTCGTGAGTCAACCTTCACTAAGTCAACAGGTTGGGAAACTTGAATCCGAACTCGACCACAAACTTTTCCATCGCTTAGGTCGGCGGGCGGTGCCCACTGCCGCCGGCGAGATACTGATCCAACGCGCTCGTAAAATTCTTTTTGAGGTCGAAAATGTCGCGAGTGAAATTCACGACGATCCCAAATTGGGCAGTCAAATCACCATCGGAGCCATCCAAACTGTCGCTCCCTACGTTCTCCCCAAACTCATCGACCGCACGCAAAAGCGGTATCCCTTCCTTGAAATCAACAGTTACGAGGGCTTCCGGGGAGATTTAGTCGATGGCGTCGTGGACGGGCGTATAGACCTCGCGATCGTCGCTCTCCCCATCCGCGACAGTCGCTTGGCCACCAATACCCTTTTTAGCGAACCTCTCATGCTCGCCGTCGGTCGCCAGCATCCTCTCGCCTCCCAACGACGGTTCACGGCCAAGGATTTGGAAAAAGAGACGTTTATCATGATGGGACGGAGCAGTTCCCTCGCAGATCAAGTGCAGCAATTCTGCGGCGAACACGACTTTGAACCCAAAATCGGCTTCCGCTGCGCTCAGGTCCAGACCCTCAAGTCTCTGGTGGGACTCGGACTCGGCATCGCGATCCTGCCCCAACTGGCCCAAGATGACAGCGACCACGATACCTTGGTTTATCGTCAGATCTCTGGCCGCACGCCCACCCGGGAGATTGGGATTATTCGACATCAGCAGCGCTACCAAAGTCAGGGCACGCGGCAATTTCTAGAAGTTTTGCACGACGTAATTCGGCCGTAGAGATCGGCTAAGCCCTTCGATCGGCCTTCCTGTCCGATCAGTAAATTTCGCGATTTGCACTCTCGGTCATTCCCTCCACTTATCCCCTTTCTATGACAACCACCGCGCCGCAACCAAAGTTCAATGAGCGCTCCCTGTTGCTCACTTTGGCCGCCGTGCAGTTCTTCAATGTGCTGGATTTCATGGTCATGATGCCACTGGGCGCTCGGATCATGGCTGCATTTGTAATTTCGCCCCAGCAATTCAGCTGGCTGGTCGCGGCCTACGGCACGGCAGCGGCTCTTTCCGGCTTTGCGGGAGCTTTCGTGATCGACCGCTTCGATCGCAAGAACGCTCTCTTGATCCTCTTCAGCGGCTTTATTCTCGCTACTTTCGCCTGTGCGCTCGCTTCCAGTTATCAGGCGTTACTCATTGCCCGTTTGGCGGCAGGAGCGTTTGGCGGCGTCGCGGGGTCGATCGTCACTGCGATGGTCGGCGACGTGATTCCGCCCGACCGTCGAGGACGCGCCATGTCGACCGTTATGTCGGCATTCCCCCTCGCATCGATTTTTGGGATCCCCCTATCGCTCTACGTGACGTCGCTCTACGACTGGCATGCTCCGTTCTTCCTGCTCGCCGTCGGCAGTGTGGTCGTCTTGGTTTTCGCGGCCAAAATTCTCCCTCACGTTGCCAGCGTCCGCGCCGAAAAAGCGCCGCTCGCGCAGATGAAGGCCATTCTCGTTCATCCCGTGCACCAGCGCGGATTCGTTCTTGGCGGCGTACTTATCATGGCCGGTGCGTGTGTCGTTCCCTTCATGGCGCCCACTCTCGTCGCCAACGCCGGCGTCCCCGAATCGAAACTTCCACTTATTTACCTAGTCGGCGGAGCCGCGACGTTCATAACCATGCCCCTGATAGGCCGTCTCGCCGACCGCTTCGACAAGCTTCACGTGCTCATCGCGGTCACCGTGCCCGCCGCAGTGGCTATGCTCGTGGTGACCAACCTTTCCAACGTGGGACTACCGATCGCCTTGATCGCCAGCGCCTTTTTCTTCGTCGGCATGACCAGCCGCTTCCCGCCCACCATGGCCATGATTACCAATGCCGTGGAGGCTCGCTACCGCGGCGGTTTCATGTCCGTGATTAGTGCCATTCAGCAAGGGGCCGCTGGCCTGGCCAACGTGATCGCCGGATTCCTCATCACGGCCGATGCCTCGGGCAAACTTGTGGGCTATAATCATGCGGGCTACGTGTCATTAGCCGCCTTTGGACTCACCATTTGGTTAGCCGCCCGCCTCCGCGCCATCGCCCCCTTCGCCGCCAAAGATCCCGCCCACCCTCAGGTTGCTTGCGCCACTCCACCCTCCGCGGGTCCGGCGGCATCATCTACTGATTGATTCCATTTGCGGAATCGTCCGGCATTGGCCTAACGTGACCTCATCATGATCGACCTCCTTAAGAAAACTCTCCTCGCGGGCGTGGGTGCCGCAGTCATCACCAAGGATAAAATCGAGGAAACGCTCGATGGATACGTGCGTCAGGGTAAGCTAAATGCCCAAGACGCGCGCATTATGGCCGACAAGATCGCCGAACAAGGCCGCAAAGAATTTGATGAACTAGCCGGCGACCTCGGCGCCGTGATTAACGAAAAACTCAGTCGCGCCAAAAACGACCATGAAGCGCGCATCGCCGGCCTGGAAGAACGTATCCGAGTGCTAGAGACGGCGATGGCTGAACCGCCGACCCGTAACGGCGAACCGTGAAACCCTTCGACCTCCTCGGCAACGCCGTTCGGGTTAAGGAAATCTTCTCCGTCTTCGCAAAACACGGCTTTGCGGATCTCTTAAATGAACTCGATCTCCCCGCGGGCATTCCGCGTCGGTTTCGCTCCGAACCCCGTCCGCGTCGCTCCCGCTGGGAACGCATCCGCTTAGCCGCCGAAGAGCTTGGACCCGCTTGGGTGAAATTCGGTCAATTGCTCAGCATGCGCCCCGACCTGATTCCGCATCCGCTGATTCTAGAGTTGCGCAAACTTCAGAGCTCCGTCCCTCCGCTCCCCTTCGAGCGCATCCGCAAAACCCTGACCGATGAACTCGACGGCGAACCGTCCGAAGTCTTCGCCGAATTCCAAGAAACGCCCATCGCCGCGGCCTCCCTCGCTCAAGTCTACTTCGCCCGCCTCCGCGAAAACGACGAACTTGTCGCCGTAAAAGTGCAGCGTCCCGGTATCGCCCGTTCCATTCGCGCCGACCTAGACCTCGCAGCTTGGCTGGCCCAACAGCTTCATCAACGCATCGAGACCCTGCGCCCTTTCGACCTGCCTTCGGTTGTCGAAGCGGTCCAAGAGGGCGTCGAAGGGGAACTCGATTTCCGCCGTGAAGCGCGTAACCAAACTTATTTCAACGAGATCAACCCCGAGGGTGACAAAGTTTTCGCCCCCGTCGTCTACCACGATTACACGACCGCCAAAGTGCTGGTCATGCAGCGCATTGATGGAAAACCGGTCGGCCCCGACGCCGTGTCCCCTGAGAAGGCCCGAACCATCGCCGCTGCCGGCGCTCAATCGATCGTCCACCAAGTATTGATTGATGGCTTTTTTCACGCCGACCCTCACGCCGGGAACGTGTTGATCGCCCCAGATGGCCGCCTCTGCTTTTTAGATTGGGGACTCGCTGGCCACCTCACCCGTCGCCTGCGTTACGCCTTGGCCGATTTCTGGATCGCCGCCGTAGAGGGCGACGCCGAACGCGTCGTGCGTATCGCCTCCGAACTCGCGCCTCCCGGCGCTCGCACTGATCTTCGAGAAATGGAAAAGGACGTCACTCTCGCCCTTCGCGAGGAGCTCAACTTCACCATCGGCCGGCAGGAACTCGGTCGCGCGATGCTCAAGCTCTTGTTCGTCTTCGGCGACCACGGCATCCCCCTTTCCCGCGACTATGCGATGATGGCCAAATCCGTGCTCGCGATCGAAGAGGTCGGCCGTGCCCTCGACCCCAAATTCGACCTCCGCGAACACGCCGGCCCCGTCCTCAAGCAGCTCTTTCGCCAACGCACCGGTCCACGCTCCATGGCGCGACGCTCCACCGAATTCATTCGTGGCGCCATCACGGGCCTCCAAGAACTCCCCGCCGCCATGCAACGCCTCGTGCGTCGCTTCGAACACGATGACATCACCATCAACCTGCAGCACAAGGGCCTCGAAGACCTGGACGACTCCATTAAAACCGCATCTAACCGAATCACCCTCGGCGTGGTGTCCGGTTCACTGATCATGGGTTCCTCCATGATTGTGACGACTGGCATAGAACCCCTGCTTTTCGGCTACCCAGCTCTTGGCATCGTAGGTTACCTGCTCTCCGCCATGGTGGGATTCTACGTGGTTTGGGACATCGTTCGCCACGGTCGCCACCGCTGATCGCTCTCAGTTCCAGCTCGTTTTAAAATACCTGCATGGCCCAATCCCCGGTCCAAAAATCCGACGAGGACGTCTCGCGACGACCCCGTCAGGTCCAGCTTCAACTCACTCCCGGGATATAACTCCCAGGGCGCCTTTCGACAGGGGGAATAGACCCACTCATACCGAGAGGGTTCTGAGGCTATCCCAATTCTATGAACGCGGCGGCTCGACAAATGACCACCGACCCTTCCCTTTATGTAAAGCCGATGCCGACCGATCCCCTTACCTTACCACTCCCTGCTGAAGATCCCACGCCCGTTCCTCCCAACGGCAAAGATGGAGACCTTGAGATCAAGGACTCCATGCTCATTTTCAACGATGTCTGGACGAAACTGGAGGCTAAGTTCGGTCAGGAAAATCTCCGGTTCCCTAAGGAGATAATTCTGCTCGGCGGTGCCCCGGGAGCGGGTAAGGGCACCAACACTGAATTTATTTTAAAAGCTCGGGGCCTGACTTGTCCCCCGATCGTTGTCAGCGAACTACTCGACACCGAGGAAGCGCGAAAGATCAAAGACGCGGGCATGATGGTCGAGGACCGCGAGGTCATCGGTATTCTCCTCAAGGAACTCCTCAAACCGGAATACCGCGACGGTTGCATCCTTGATGGATTCCCTCGCACGCAGGTGCAGGTGGAATCCCTCAAACTCCTCGTGAGCAAAATGCAGGCGCTCCGCCAAGAGTTCGCCGGCACGCCGCTCAGTATTCAGTTCCGCCAGCCCACCGTGCACATCATGGTGCTGTTTGTCGAAGAACGCGTCTCCGTGGAGCGCCAACTCAAGCGCGGTGAAATTACTCGGGCTAACAACGTGGAATTCGAGCGCACGGGCGATGGCGAGCTCATGGAAGATCGTGTCACCGATCACGATCCCGAACTCGCGCGTCGTCGCTATCGCGTTTTCAAAGAGAAAACCTGGGACGCCCTGCAATCGCTCAAATCAATTTTCCACTACCACTTCATCAACGCCCAAGGAGACGTCAACGAGGTCGAGGAAAACATCGTCAGCGAGCTCCGATACCAGAGCCTCCTCGAACTCGATCCCGCTACCCACGATCGCTTGCACCATATCCCGGTCGCCAGCGAACTCATCGTGCACGCCCGCCAGGAGCTGGTCAAACGCCTCGATAGCTATCAGTTCGAACACAGTGAATTACTCGCCGACGTAGTCTCTTTCATCGACCGCAAAGTCGTGCCGATCGTGCGCCGCCACGCCATCTCCGGAGTCGCTCAGGTCAACACGGAGGAGCCCTTACTCCATGACAGCGAAGCACTCGCAATGCTCATCGATATTTTCTCCGAACGGGGCTACCACGCCGTAGTCGATATCCATCGCATCGAGGTTCCCGATAGCGTCGACCTCAAGACCGGAAAAATCACGTGCCGGGTCAAAAAAGTCTTCCGCCTCACGCTTCGCTTCAAAGGTTCAGAAATTCGCCGCGGCAACTAACACCGGATTCCCCGTCCGACGTGCCTCGAACTCCGACGTGGGTCGGGCTTTACGCCCGACAGTTTCAACGGAAGAAATCGCCCCCCCAACGCTAGAGGTGCGAAAAATACCCGCCTATTAGAGCTTACCGGACTTCGCCCCGTGAACTCTCTGCCAACCTCGGTATCCTCAGACATCCTGTCTTCCGTGGATTTCCCGTAGACGTAAATTATCCGCGTCCGAATTACTCGTAGCGCAGCGCTTCGATCGGGTCCAGCGACGCCGCTTTCCACGCGGGATAGAGGCCAAACGTAACTCCGATGCCGCAGCAGACCACGAGCCCAGCTGTCGCCCATCCGACGGGAAACACCACCGCCGCACTCAGCAACTGCCCGGCCAAGTTGCCCCCCACGATGCCCAATAACACCCCCGCAATACCGCCAAACAAAGATAGCGCTACCGCCTCCAACAAGAATTGATAAAGGATCGCCTTTTTGCGTGCGCCCAGACTCTTCCGAATTCCGATCTCCCGGGTCCGTTCCGTCACACTCACGAGCATGATATTCATCACCCCCACCCCCGCCGCCAGTAACGCAATCGCACTGATGACAAACGCTCCAATCGCAACCATATCGAGTGCCTGATCAAACGTCTTCACCAGCGAATCGTTGGTCGTAATCTCGAAGTTGTTCCGATCCTCCGGTAAAAGTCCGCGCACGATCCGCATCGCCCCGATCGCCATCTCTTGGAGCTCGTCCAAATCCTCCGGAGATTCTCCCTGCACGTTACAACTGACGGAACGTCCCGCCCGCCCATAGGCATTAAAGAAACGACTGATCGGTGTGATCACTATATTGTCCTGGCTCTGGCCAAATGCCGATCCCTTCGGCTCCAGCAAACCCACGACGGTAAACGAGTTTCCATCTATTCTTAACACCTGCCCAAGCGGATCTTTGTTGCGAAATAAACTCGATTTCAGGTCTTCACCGATCAGGCAAACCGACCGAGCAAAATTCACATCATCAGCTGAGATCGGACGACCCGCTGCTATTTCAAATGAATAACTAGTCAGATAGTTCTCGTCGGTTCCAATGAGACTCACGTTCGGATTGGTATTCTCTTTTTCAAAAAACACCCGCCGACCGCCACGACTTGTGGTGACACTCACCCGGGCATAGCCCGCCATCAGATCCTTAAATCGCGTCGCTTCGCGCAACATGATGTCGGGACGGTTTCCAAAACGCTCCCGTGGATCACTAAAATTAATGATCGGAAATTTCGAAACCTGAAAACTGTTCGCCCCCAGGAAATTCATATTCTCCTGGAGCGCTAACTTCACCCCCGAGACCGCCGTCATGACCAGAATCACGGTAAAGATTCCAATCGTGATCCCGAGCATCGTCAGCGACGACCGCAACTTGTTCGCCTTCAAAGACGAAAACGCTAAACTCACTGTTTCCCATAAATTCATTTCGTATTTTTGATTTTGGAATCTGAATTTTTGATCTGCTTCCGATCTCGCACCGTTCGCTGTGACGCAACGACCATCGCCGTAATCTCATTGGCCTCCGCCAACAGTTCTCCTACTCGCGCCGCTGAGAGTGTTTCGCTCTCTGCGATCAATTCTAACCAAAGCGCAGACTCATCGGCCTCTCCCTCTACTATTTGGGGTTTGTCGGTAAAATCGGCGGTCGATTTCGCGCGGTAAGGCGCACGATACCCAGCCGCCACTGAGGTGCCCGACCGAGCCGACTGCCGTCTCAATAAGTCCGCCTCCACCGATCTCGGCCAGGCTGAGCGCGGTTGCAACAGACGAAGCGCAAACGTCTTGGTTCCTTGTTTCATCTCGGAATCGGTCATTTCGAGCCTCCTCCCATCCAAATTCTAAAATTCAAACTCCAAATTTCTAAATTACTCATACCGCAGTGCCTCCACCGGGTCTAGCGCGCTGGCAGAAAGCGCCGGCAGGAAGCCGCTGGCCACTCCCACTACCGTTGATAAAGCCATGGCGATTAATGCCACCGACGGGGAAAACACGATCGGGAACGAGGGCACGGCGATGATGATGATCGCCGCCAGTCCCCACGTCAGTCCCAGTCCAATCAGCCCGCCAATGAGACAGATACAAACTGCCTCAATCAGGAACTGCATTAATATCGTGCGACGCCGCGCCCCCATCGCTTTGCGGGTGCCGATCTCACGAGTCCGTTCCTTCACACTCACGTAAGTGATATTCATGATCCCGATAGATCCCACCACCAGGGCCAAGCCCGTGATCATCAGTCCGGCTGTCGCAATGTAACTTTTGATCTGCTCGAGCGGTCCTCGAATCACTTCAGATTCATTGATTTCAAAATCATCCCGGTCTTCCGGATCCAATTGCCGGATACGTCGCATCAGCCCGCGTAGCTCGTCACGCGCTTGATCCGCCCGCGTCACATCATACTGCACCTGCACGTCACCTTCGTCCCGGCCATTGATATTATGGCGATAGGCCCGGATCGGGATAATCAGACTCGAATCCCAACTAAACGCCCCCAGAAAACTGCCCTGTCGCTCCGCGATACCGATGACTCGAAACGGCGCTCCGCGCACCACGATTCTTTGCCCCAGTGGGGACTCATTGGGGAATAGAGCATCCGCCACATCGTAGCCAATGACCGCTACCTTCGATCCGCGTTGGTGCTCATACTCGTTAAAGAAGCGGCCCTCCGCCATGTCCGACTTCGAAACCATGGCCATCTCAGGAGAAGTGCCAGTGAGAGCCATGCCACTCACCTTCAGATCACCCCGCACCACGTCGGTCCGCGTTCTGTCCGCCGGCACCGCCCGCACGAGGGCGCTATCAGGATTGTCTTTGATCCACTCATTGATCGGCTCCGAATAAGTCGTGCGAATATCTCGCCGGTTCCGGTAAACCCACCACTCCTCCGTGCCGCTCCAAGGCCATTTCCCGACATAAAGAACGTCATCACCAAAGCCCGAAAAGCTTTCGTCGATTCCTTTATCGATTCCCTTGATCGCCGTCACCATGAGAGTGACCGCGACGATGCCAATCACGACGCCCAACGCCGTGAGCATCGACCGCATTTTATTCGCCTGGATCTGCGTCACCGCGATCCGCACCGACTCAAAAAACTCTAGAATAAAACGACGCATCAGCGATTACCCGTTCTTCAAATCCGACTCAATTAAACCGTCACGCAACCGCACAATCCGTCGCGCATGCTGCGCCACATCCTCTTCGTGCGTCACCATGATGATAGTATTTCCCTTATCATAGAGATCCTCGAACAGCTGCATGATCTCGATTCCAGTCTTGGTATCGAGTGCCCCCGTCGGTTCATCCGCTAAAATAATTGAAGGCCGATTTACTAGGGCTCGCGCAATCGCGACGCGCTGACGCTGTCCCCCCGAGAGCTCGTTCGGTTGGTGATGCATCCGATCGCCCAAGCCTACATTTTCGAGTGCCTCGCGCGCTCTTTCGATGCGGGCCGATTTAGACAACCCCGCATAGATCAGCGGTAGCTCGACGTTATGCAGTGCATCCGACCGCGGCAAAAGATTGAAGCTCTGAAAAACAAAACCGATCTCCCGATTGCGGATATCCGCCAGCTCGTCGTCCGTCATTTCAGCCACATCTTCTCCCGCAAATTCGTAGCGTCCCGCCGTCGGGGTATCGAGGCAGCCGAGCATGTTCATCAAGGTCGACTTACCGGACCCCGACGGCCCCATCACTGCGAGGTATTCCCCCCGCTTGATCTGCATTTTTACGCCGCGCAACGCGTGCACCACTTCGGTGCCCATGCGGTAGAGTTTAGTCACGCCTTCGATATCAATCACCAACTCACCCGGTGGATGCAGGGCGCGCGGTGCGGCGGCAGTTTCAGTGGAAGTAGTCATTTTAGGCAGAGCTTAACGGACTCAATTTTCCTCTTCTTCGTCACCCGCCTTGCGGCGCTTCTCGATTATAACGGCCATGCCATCTTTGAGCGTGCGAGTGATCGTCGCGTAACTACCACTCACCACCTTCTGGCCTTCTTCGATCCCAGACTTGATTTCCATATAAGTGGTGTCCGCGATGCCGGTCTCAACATCGACCTGCTTCACCTTGCCATCTTCGACGACGAATACAACTCGACGCAGCGACTCCTTGTTCTGCCGTTCGCGCTCCCGTTGATCGGATTCATTCTCGGCGATTGCCGCCCCTTGGCCCTCGCGTTCTTTCTTCGTTTTTTCCTGATCCTTGGCGAGCTGGTCGACGGTCCGATCCCCTTCGCGGCTTCGCACCGTGACCGATTGTATCGGCACCACGATCACATCAGTGACGGTCGCCGTTTCGATATCTGCCAACGCACTCATGCCGGGTCGGAGGGTCTCGCCTTCCGCGTCCACGCGGATCTTTACTTCAAAATTGGTCACTTCTGCCTGAGAGTTTGCCCCAGTGGTCACCGCCGTGGAGGCAATCTCTGTGACTTCCCCCCGGAATTCACGATCAGGAAATGCATCGACATCGATTCGAGCCTTATCGCCGACTTTCACGTTAACGACGTCGTTTTCATTCACTTTCACCACGACTTCCATGTTCGAAAGATCTGCCACTCGCATGACTTCCGCGGCGTTGAATTGCCCGGTCCCGGTCACCCGCTCACCCACTTCCACGGGGAGACGACTGATCGTGCCGTCCATCGGCGCATAGATCGTGGTCTTGCTCAGTTGATCTTGTGCTTGCATGAGGAAACCTTCCGCCCGACGCACTTGGGCATTCGCACTGACCATATTAGCGTCGCCCACTTCCACGCTGGTTTGGGCGGCAATAAACTCTGCTTCGGAGATAAGCTTCATCCGGTTGAGATCTTCACTGCGCTTGAAATCACTCTTGAGCTTCAGCAGTTGCGCCTTGCTCTGCACTGCGGCGGCTCGAGTCGCCGCGAGATCCGCGTCCCGCTGGTCGACTTGGTAACGGTAATTGTCGTCCTTGATCCGCATCAGCAGTTCGCCCTTTTTGACCCGAGCTCCCTCCGAGTGCGGCAGCTCCACGATTTCACCTGAAACTTCCGGTGCGATCTTCACCTCGACCTCAGGTTCAATCCGACCAGTGGCCGTGACAAACTGAATGACGGTTTTGCGCTCCGCCTCTTGGACAAAGACCTTCGTGCCCTTCGGCGTCCGCTGGTTCTTCACGTAAGCCCCCGCCCCCATTCCAATCACCAACAGCAGTCCGATGATGATCCACCACTTGGCAGACGATTTATTTTTCTTCTTTTTAGCCGGCGACGCGGCAGCTGGACGGGAGGATTCGGCGGATTGGCTCATGATTATCGAAAGTCGGTTAAAGCGAAAGGTGCGGCGAAGATCTGGTTAACGAACAAGCTCGGAACGTCTGCTGCCACTACGGCGGCTCCCCCTAAAAACTGAGGAGAATCCACGACAACTCCCCCACCACCCAAATAATAACGACCAAGGGGGGAGAAATTGGTCCGTAGATTACCCCAAGAAAACGCGCTCACAACGAACCGACCGGCATTCGCGATGAGGCGCGCCGGGATTGCGTTAGATTCGGACAGAAAGATGGGCATGCTGACAACACACCTGATTTTCCTCGAAAGTTGCACTAAGTTTGGATGAATGGATGCGCGACCCGGATGAGTGGACTCCTCGCCCGGTGCCCTCCACCTGCTCAACGCCCGGCCCCCTCCATATCGACAAAAATCCCGGCGCACCGTCAGGGTGACCGGGTTCGATTTTTCTCAGTGACGCCGGCTCCGCCTCCTGCCGGACAAAATTGGAGCCAACGAAGAGCGGGGAACTAGGGAGCCGTTCGGATTGCCCGGCCCAGTCACTGACGAATGGAGGATCCTCGCCCAAGACATTGCGCCCCCAGCGTCAGCTTGGTCGTCCCACACCTGCTATCGGTGCCGGCAAACGCCGTGCAATTCACCTGTGTATCCCAGGTGATGCGCGCATCGACCTTCGAGATCGTGGTCGGATCGTTCGGCGCGGAGGGATCCCAATCGCCCGTTTAGTCGATGAAGCTGTCCGTGTAATGCCCCGTCAAACTCGCTGACCAATCACGGAGATTCCAATCGACGTTGAACTGCCCTTTCCCTTGCACATAAGCATCGGCGCCCACCTCTCGCGTCGAAACAACACCTGTCTCGTTATCAAACAAGATATCGCCCGCCTGCCCGGCATACTCGAACAACGACGGCTCGCGGAACCCTTCACCGTAAGTCGTCCGCACCACAAAATCATCGGTCGAATCTCCCAAATTTCGCGCCAAAAAATTTCTAAAAAAGGGACAACCTTACCTGCTTTGCTTTCATCTCCATGCTCACGGCGCCCAAAACCCGGGTTCCGGCAGATGAAACGCGTTCACCTCAAGCCCCGTTCTTTATCCCATCAGTTTACGAGATTCGAGAAGTGACGTTGATCGAGACCAGCCACATAAGATGCACCCATATCAGATTCGGGAATATTGAGCAGGTGCGCTTTAGCCACTTTGGCGCGCGCCCCTGATTCAGCGACCACCTTGGCGATAGCCAACGCATCGGACTTATATCCACTGCTCAAACGACGAGTGACCTTTGGTTTTTCGGGATCCCAGACGAAGCGCCCGCTATCCGTCTCATACACGAGAACGGTGTGGCCCATCATATTGGAACCCACTTTGGCGTAATACATCAGGAGGTCGGCTTGATCCACAGCCACCCCCGAACGAACCATCTTCCGCAAGGACGCGAGACTCTCCATCATGCAGCCATTTGGCACCTGACCGACGTTCGAAATCGCATCAATAATTCTCTCATCAAGGCTGACGCGTTCGTAACTCACGAAACCGCGGTTCACCCGCTTCAACAAATCAGTGAGATCGGCTTTATCCGATTCGAGCTGACTCGCTTTAACCGATGGGCTCTGCGCGCCGACCTCTGGCAGATAGAGCCAGATGCGACCACCAAACTCGAAAGCGAATCCCCATACCTTGGCTCCAAACGTGGAGTTAGGTCGTTTGTTGCGGATTCGAATTGTCTGCGACCAAGTGGATTCGTCCAACAGGCGTTCGGCTTGAAACACTGCCGCCGCGTTGCGCAGTTCCGATTTCGATCGAGCTTCAGCCGAAGCCACTAACGTGAAAGTGATGCACAGAAGCCAAAAAATTCGCGAGGTCATGCCCTCTACAACGCAGAAGCAGTTCCATAGTCGCAGCGATGCGACGAACCAACGGGCCTTTGCGACGAACTACCCCATACGTTCGATGAAACGCATGCCGACCTCAGCAGCGGATTTTGCCCTTCCGCGAAATCCGTCCCGCTCCGGAATAGACTGGTCCCAAGAGTGGGAAAGGAACGCTACAGCAGACCCTTCAAATGCGTCTGCAGGCGATCTTGATAACCACGGCTGAGTTTTAGCTTCGTGCCATCAGCCAGGACGACGACGTATTCACCCGCAAAGGATGGGCTCAACTTCCGCACACAATCCAGGTTCACAATCGTCGAACGATGAATGCGCACAAAACGCTTCGGATCCAACCGCGCCTCCAGTCGCGCCATGGTTTCACGCATAAGATGCGATTTCCCTCCGACATGGAATTTCATGTAGTCCCCCTCCGCCTCGATCCAATCAATCTCACTCGGCTTGAGAAAAAAAATCTCCCCCGCAGACTTCACCATGATGCGATCATTGAAACCACTCGGTTCAGAATCGTTAGCCACGCTTCCTTCGAACTGAGCGATCAGCTGATCCACTTTGGCATTGAGCGCGAGCGTGGAGCGCGATCGCACCGCCTCGCGGGCTCGGTTCAAAGCAGCCTTGAACCGGTCGTCATCAAACGGCTTCAATAAATAGTCGACCGCATGCACCTCGAACGCCTTGAGCGCATGTTCATTAAACGCGGTGACAAAAACCACCACCGGACGCTCCTGCGCCTCCAGCGCTTTCAACACGCCAAATCCGTCTAAGCCCGGCATCTGCACATCCAAAAACAAAATGTCCGGCTGATATTTCTTCAGCAACTTCACTGCACTCTCCCCTTCTCCAGCCTCTCCGATCACTTCGATATCAGATTCCCCTTTTAAAAGAAGCTTTACGCCGCGCCGCGCCGCGGGTTCGTCGTCGACGACCATTACTCGGAGAGAAGAGGCAAAAGGAGAATTGGACATCAGTCTTTGAGGGTAAGCGATTACGGTCAGCGTGTTATGAAATGAATCTATTTGGCTCTCTAGAGCTAAATGCGGCAGGGCAATACAATGCAGACCGAAGTGCCCTTGCCGGGCTCGCTCTTTAGGACGAGTTGACTCCCTGAACCATAGATTTTCGATAGCCGCTCCCGCGTATTCGAAAGACCTATGCCCTCCCGCGAACGTGAGACTCGCGCGTCATCGATGCCCATGCCATCATCGGAAACTTCCAAGTGTAGCCGGCCGCCACTCACCTTGCCGGAAACCACCACTTGACCCGGTCCATTCTTCGGAGCCACCCCATGCAATATCGCATTCTCGACCAACGGTTGGAGCAGTAAATTCGGGATGCGCGCTTCCAACGCCTCGGCCGTGATGTTCGTGCGCACCGTCAATCGATCCTCAAAGCGTATTTTCTGAATATCGATGTAGCGCTCCAGAAAATCCATTTCTTGTCGCACCGTGACTTCTTCGATCCGTGAGCTATCCAACGAAATTCTCAATAGCGTGCTGAGTTTCGACAATAAACTGATTGCCTCATCGTTGCGTTTTTCCCGCACCAATACCGCGATCGTATTCATCGTATTAAACAGAAAATGCGGATGCAGCTGCTGTTTGAGCGCGCTCAATTCACTTTGAACCAATCGCGACTCCAACTGAGCCCCCTTGATCTGCTCGTTCTTGTATTTGCGATAGATTTCGAAGGTGTAGCCCCCACCCAAAATCGCCCAATAAAACAACACGTCGATCAGATTGCGCCCGAAGAAATTATTCCACGCGATTAGCCAAAAATCAGCCAAGGGCTCACCTTGCTGCGCGACCAGAAATGCAATCCGCGAAAGATAATACCCCCCCATAATTGCCAGACTGAGAAAGAGATGAAACCCCACTCCGCCGACCCATTTCCCCGCCTTCATCGGCATGACTCCGCGCAACCAAAGCACCATCGGCGTGAGCAACGCCCACATCGACACCCGCGCATATTGCGAGGCCAATACATCCCAAAATTCGATCTCGGGCCGCGTCACCCGCATCGTAAAAAACACTTCCGTGCTCAGAATCAGTCCCACCGCTGCCCAGACAGCGATCAAAGCAATCCATTTTGTATAACGAGACTCTATCATGGTGATCGGTTTAGCTGGCGTGGTCGATTTGACGCGAAAGGGAAAATTAATGCGATTAAACCCCGTTTTCTTGCGACGAACGGTATCCCTCATCCGCCCAAAGAAAAGACTCGTTCATCTACTTTCTAAAGCGAATCGCACTCACCTCCGATTCCAACCGCTCACCTCGTAAGCCATCCGCCGCCCACTGCTCCGCTAAAATCGGCGCCCACAATGCCCCCTTGGCCGCCAGGCCGGCAAAGATTCCCCGCCGCCTCTGATCATCCGCCCAGCCCACCACCGGCCGCCGATCCGGCACATTCACCCGCAATCCTGTATCCATAAACCCGTCCTGGATTTCACCACCGCCGCCCAAACGAACCGCCGCTGCTCGCAACTGCGTTTCCGCCTCCGCCGTCGACGCTAAACTCAAATCGTCCCGATTGAATGTCGCCCCCACTCGCACGCGCCCCTCGCCCAACGGTAAAACCCACTCTCCGTCATTTCGCACCACGTCGTCTTCGATTCCCGGTATTCTCCCCGTCAGCAACTCACCTTTAGAGAGTTCCCAGCTCACCGTCCGCGGCCAGCAGTCCCGCACCGCCGCGCCCACACACCAAATCGTCGGCGTGCCATCTTCCGCTTCATCCGGCGCAAAATTCCCTTCCCGCAGTCGACCTTGCTTCCGCCACTTTTCCCGCATCGCCGCAATCAGCCTCGCCGTATCAACCTGATAGGCACCCCGCAGCCAGACCCCTTCCGCATCAGCCGATTCCACCCACTTCGCCACCTCCGGCACATCCAGACGAGCCTCCATCCGTTCGCGCTGTTTCTCATTCCGAAACAGACGCCGCAATCGCAACGGCCGCACCAACGTCCCGCCCACTTCGCGCTCCAACTCCCGATAAGTCTGCTGGGCGGCCTCCGCCCATTCCGCGAATCGCCATGTCGGCACCAGCCGCATCCCCGTCAGTGGGCTGACCAAGCCCGCCCCCACGCGAGAAGCCGCCTCCGCATGCCCTTGATCGACTATTTCCCATTCGATTCCGCGCCGATCACACGCCCACGCCAACAGCGTGCCCGCGATCCCTTGGCCCACTATTCGCACCTTCGAGATCATCGGCTAGTTTTTCGATCCGGCCGACCAGCGCCTATCGAGCAAACGCCAGCGCTGCGCCCACGATCCCCGCATCGTTGTGCAATGCCGCCGGCACCAATTCAGTTTTAATTTTCACGTATTTCGTCCACTTGGCGTGATCTGCACTAATCCCTCCCCCAATGATAAATAGATCCGGATTAATCAACATTTCGACCAGCTCCAGATATTGATTCACTCGCCCACCCCACTTTTTATAAGTGAGCTTCTGTTTGTCCTTCACCGAAGCCGCCACCCACTTCTCCGCCGAGCGCCCTCGCATCGGCAGGTGACCCAGCTCCGTGTTCGGCACCAAATGGCCGTTCTGGAAAAATCCACTCCCCACACCCGTCCCGAACGTGAGCATCATCACCATGCCTTTGCGATCTCGACCCGCTCCATAGTGTATCTCTGCCAGACCCGCCGCATCAGCGTCGTTGATCACGTGCACCCGCCGTTTCGTCGATGCCCGAAAAAGCTCATCAACGTTTCGTCCCAGAAAACTCTGATCCATATTTCCAGCAAACGAGGTCACCCCTTCCCTCACCACTCCCGGAAATCCACAACCAATCGCGCCCCGCCATTTGAACCGACGGCCGATCTCCGCCACCGCATCCGCCATCTGCTCTGGCTTCAACTTTTTCGGCGTCTCCACCCGCGTGGCATCCGCCAATAGTTTTCCCGTCGTCAGATCGACCGGAGCCCCCTTCAGCGACGATCCCCCGATATCAATGCCCAATACTTTCATCGTTACGGCTCCTTTTGGTTTTGGCACTGGTCACCTGCCGCGTGCACGTGACCGTGTTCCATTTCCGCCGCCGTCGCCGCCCGAACCGCCAAGACTTCAACGTCAAAAGTCAGATCAACTCCCGCCAACGGATGATTCGCATCCAGTAGCACATCCTCTCCCGAGATTTCCATCACCGTGACAATCGGCGCCGCTTGGTCTTCCGCCGTGCGGAACTGATCGCCCACTTTCAGTTCGCCTTCGATCGGCAAAACACTCCGTGCGATGCGACGCACCTGCTCCGAGTCGCGTTCGCCATAGCCGTCTGCGGCCGACACTTCCACCCGTTTTTTGGTGCCGGGCTCGAGCCCGGCCAATGCCGCCGCCAATCCTTCAATGATCATTCCGGATCCCTCCAAGTGAACGATCGGCTCTTCCGGCGAAGCCATATCAAGCACCCGACCTTCCGGGTCGCGCAAGGTGTAGAGAAAGGAAATTACATTACGGCTATCACTCATAACAGGGCCGCAAAGTGAGGCGCGCGCCTCCTTCGGCGCAACCCCCAATCCTGCGCGGCCACTTGCTCAGCTCGGCCGTTAAAACTCTACGTCTACACTGCGCGAGCTTGTCTTCTGATCCACGGCCTCCACCACGCCATCCCGCACCGTGAAGCTGATCGTGCGCACCCGCTCTTTCGTGCTGCTGGTATCGATGATAAACAACAATTCCGTATTTCTCCGGGTCACGCGCTTCGAACGATAGATCAACTCCCGCTTGCCTTCGCCCCTTTCGATCATCGACTCCGGGCGACCCAGCATCGCGATCAGCTGCTGCTCCGTTGTGATTCCGGTCTGCACCGAACCCAGGGTATCGTCCGAGACGAGTTGCCCCGAGACTTTAGTTGAAGTATGAGAGTCAATCACGGCGCACCCCATGGTGAACGAGGTGGCGATGACGAGAACAGCAGCGAAGCGAGCAATAGAATTCATGAGGAGGGAGGTGACGTCGTAATCCTTACGACAAGGATCATCACCCCATTGGGCCGCTTAAAGTTTCACCTTTATTCACGAACGCTTCAGAAATTCCCCGCTTTCCGAACATTGCCACCCGCCATTACTCCGCTTTCTTCATCTTTTACGTCCGCCGCTCCACACCTCGACCGCCTGCTCGCCCCCCCCCTTCACCTTCACCCTGGCACCAATTACGCAATCGGACCGCTCCCTTTCTTCTCATGATTTCCCTTAAATCGATCCCCGCGATTCTCACCGCAACCGCGCTGAGCTCCCTCGCCCTCCTCGCCGACAACTTTCCGGCCGATCTCGAAGCAGTCCGTTTTTCCGGTCCGGATATCACCCCCTGCCCCGCCTGTCTCGCCGTTTCCGCTTCCGGCGAAGTTTACGCCGGGGTCGATCTGCACGGCTCCCTCGGCAAAGGCCCCGGCAAGGGTCGTATCGTAAAACTCATCGACACCGATGGCGACGGCACCGCTGACGTACACACCGTTTTCGCCCTCATCGATAATCCGCGCGGCATTATCCCCATCGGCACCAAGGTCTACGTCCTCCACACCACCTACGGCGACGACGAGCTATCTACCGGCATGAGCCTCGTGGTGCTCGACGACGCCGACCGCGACGGCATCGCCGATGGCCCCGCCCAAGTCCTCGTTTCCGGGATCTGCTCCGCCACCAACATCAACGGCCGGGGCACCGACCACTCCACCAACGGCATCCGCATGGGCATCGATGGTTGGATCTACATCGCCGTGGGCGACTTCGGCTTTCATGACGCTACCGGCACCGACGGCACCCAAATCACTCTCCTCGGCGGCGGTATCGTCCGCGTGCGCCCTGACGGCACCGAACTCGAACTTTACACCACCGGCACCCGCAACATCTACGACGTCGCCATCGACCCGTTCATGAACGCCTTCACCCGCGGCAACACCAACGACGGTGGCAGCTGGAACGTGCGCTTCCTCCATCACCTCCAATCCGGCGAATACGGCTACCCCCGTCTCTTCCTCAATTTCCCCAACGAAATCATCCCCGCCCTCGAAGACGTCGGCGGCGGCTCCGGTGTCGGCGCCCTGTTCCTCTCCGAACCCACTTGGCCCGACCACTACAACAACCAACCGCTCATGGGCGACTGGGGCCGCCAAGCGGTCTACCTCCACCGCCTCTCCCCTGATGGCGCCAGCTTCACCCAAGCCGCCGAGGAATTCATCCAAGTTTCCCAAGTCACCGACCTCGACGTCGACCCCTCCGGCCAAATGTTCGTGGCGGCCTGGGATGGTGCCGGCTTCCGCGGCAATGATAAAAAGGGCTACATCGTCCGCGTCACCCCCAAGGGCTGGAAACCCGGACCCGTCATTTCGTTCGCCAACTCTAGCTCCGGTGCCCTCGTGCAACTCCTGACCTCAGCGAGCTCGACCACCCGCTTCTATGCCCAGCGTGAACTCCTCGATCGTCCCGATGCCGTCGCCCAAAAGCCTGCCGTCACTGCCCTGATCATCGACCAATCCCTCTCACTCGAGTCCCGCGTCGCCGCGCTTTACACGCTCGCTCAACTCGAAACCAACCCCGTCAAGCTCCTCGCCTTCGCTGCCGACGAAGCCCTCAACGAGTTTGCCCTGCGCGCGGCCGCCGACCGCCTTCCGCTCCTCGCGCAAACTCAGCTCCCCCTCGCGCCTTACACCGCCGCGCTTCGGGCGGGTTCCGCCCGCCAACAAGCCGCCGCGGCCGTCGCCTTAGGCCGCATGGGCGCGACACCGGCCGCCGCAGCCCTCCTCGCCGTCCCCTACACCCCCCCCGCCGAAGAGCGCATTCGCATCACTGAAAAATTCACGATTAAGGGTGGCCGCAAAGCTCTCATGGAACTCCCCGTCACTCCCGGAGAAGAGCTCCGTCTCCACACCATCCTCACTGACGCCGGCGAAGGCGACCCCGCGGTGATGGTGCACACCGCCGGTTTCATCCTGCGCGACGGCTCCCGCCTCGCGCTTGAAAACATGCGTCCTAAATCTGGCCACATCGGCCCCACCGACGTAAAACCTGCCGGCTACGGAAAGAATTCCGCCACCCAGAAAGCCGAGATCGGCCAGCCTCTCATCGTCACCGGACCTGCCCCGGTCATCTTCACCGTCCCCGCCAACGCGGTATCATTCTCCGCCGGAGCCGCGCCTCTCGGTGGCAAAGGCAGTAAGATAAAATCCGCCGAAATCTACGCCACCACCAGTCCGTCCGGCGAACCCGTCGATGAATCGATCGGTCCCCGTCACGCCACCCCCAACTCGGGCATCCTCGTTCCCCATCTCGCCGCCCACGCCCTCATCCGGCTTCGCGCGGTGGCAGCCTCCCTCGACGCCATCGGCACCCCCGCCGAAGACCTCGCCCTCTGGACCCTATCCTATCTGCACGAAGAAGCCGCCGTCGACGGCCTGCTCACCAAACTCGCGTCGACCACTCAACCCGACCGCCGCGCCAAACTCCTCACCACCCTCGCCCGCCTTTATCAAAGAGAAGCATCCTACGACGGCACCTGGTGGTGGACCACCCGTCCGGATACCCGCGGCCCCTACTACAAACCCGTCACCTGGGACGCATCTCCGCGCATCGCCGACGCCCTCGAAGCCGAACTCATCGACACCTCCCTCGAGAAACTCGATTTCCTCGCCCACCTCAACGATTCCCATCGCCTCGGTCTGGACAAACTTGGCACCCGCATCGTCGAAGAAGAACTCGAAGCGCTCCCCACTGTCGACCTCGCCAAGATCGCCTCCATGAAAGGTGCCGTCGCCAGCACCCCCATCGAGGATATCGTCCTCGCTATGGACACCCTGAAACCGAATCACGAACTCGGGGAGAAACTCTTCACTCAACAAGGCTGCGTCGCCTGCCACGCCCTCGACACCGGCGGACCCGTGCTCGGTCCCTACATGGGCCAAATCGGATCGATCATGAATACTGATCAGCTCGTGACCGCGATCCTCCGCCCCAACGACACCATTTCCCAAGGCTTCCAGTCTGTGGTGCTGACCATGAAAGACGGTAGCTCTAAAATGGGCTTCGTCTCCGCCAGCACCGCCGACAAAATGGTCCTCCGCGACCCCGCCGGCGGCGTGACCACGATCGCAACCAAAGACATCAAAGACGAGCAACACCTCCCCTTGTCGATGATGCCCGAAGGCCTAGCCAACGCCCTCTCCCTCGACGAACTCGCCGCTCTCGTCCACTTCCTCGCTTCCAAAAAGTAGCGAAAAACGAGTGCCCAAAACGTGGGTCGGGCTTCACGCCCGACACCCTTTGCCTCTCAGTCCCACGCTCATCGAGCCTGCAGAATTCCCCCCCGCGCTCGCTCTGAAAAGCATCCTACCCAAAGCCGTTGCTTCGCAGTCCACGTAAAGTCGACAATTCTCCCCAATCGGTCACCTGCGGCATCGGCCGGGGAGCGGTTCTACTTCTGCGGCCTGTCAGTTTTTGGTAAGTGCCCAAATGTTTTTGCACAAATGCGTGCCCCCCGAGGACCGCTCCGTCACTGAAATATCTCACCCGGCAACGTAGCACCTCATGGAGTGCTATTTTGCCCCCTGCTTTGACTACCCGCTGCATCGATGCTCCATCAATTTTCGCCCCCTTTAACGTCGGCGCGGAGCCCTTACCAAAAAGCGTCCGACGATAGGTATTCTGGGTCCAATTCCAGTCGCGTGACCTGCCGCCCTCCACGATTCGAACGAGCCCCTTTCGAGCAGCCTTAACGCCGGCGACGGCTTCGGCATAGCCACAGAAACGATAGTCTTTCGGATCGTTGACCATACCCGCTCTCACCGGATTCAAATCGATGTAGGCTGCCATCGTGCGCAGCACCCCAGATTTCGCCTCCACTAGCACGCTCTTGAAGCGTTCGGCCCACAGCGTCCCGTAACGTTGATGGCTACGATTAAACCAAACGGAGAAACGCTGTTTCAGCAGCTTCATGAACGGGGAAAGGTCGCCCATCATCGCAAGTTGCCGATCACGCCAGCCCTGGGCCGACTCGTCGTTGGACCGCAGTTGGGCCTGAATCACCTCAAACCGAGCCGTCTGATATTTGGTCGGTTTGGGGTAAAGCACTCGGTAGCGTCGAACCAGTTCGGTATCGGAGATCTCCGTCCTCTGCGGCACCCGCACCAGCACATGGAAGTGGTTGGACATGATGGTGTAAGTGATAATTTCCAGACCGCAATAGTCGGCAATCTGCCAAAGTTGTTTACGCATTACCTCCTTGGCTAAGTCATCCAACAGCGCCTCCCCATTGACCGTGCGCGTCATACAGTGATACACCGCCGCCCCCTCCCCCGCATCCACCTTGATCCGCGCCTGTCTCATCCCCCCACCATTCAAACTATCAAACATTCTACAAGCATTATTAACCTGTCCCTTTTATATACTGCAAATACCCCAAACGATCGGTTGTTTGGAACTTCCTTGGTCGTCGAGGGCAGATCGAGCGACCCACATCGGGACATCTAGCGTTCTCGGTCTCTCGAGCGTTCTCACTACCAATACTCGAGTATAACCTTCTTACTTTCACAAGCATCCCATAGCAGGAACTACTGCAACGCAAGTGGTTGCGGTGCAACAAAGGTGAGCAGGAAGCGAAGGGATAGGCGTTCTTGAATTTGGCGATGCTACGGGCGTAAAGATGGCGATGAACTCAGGGGTGCTGTCCCATGGCGAACGGGGCGAGCCCCGGCAGATAGGTCTGTTCGGGTTGGGCACGCATGCGCCATCGCGCAGTGGC
>Ga0208414_1000348_pt1 | contig 50049 bp, 49 predicted proteins | sample AntAceMetag02UKE_FD_184770 | JGI IMG/M metagenome (GOLD analysis project Ga0208414, IMG submission 184770) | Saline lake microbial communities from Ace Lake, Antarctica - Antarctic Ace Lake Metagenome 02UKE (SPAdes) (version 2) | ecosystem: Environmental > Aquatic > Non-marine Saline and... | reverse complement strand
TTGGAGTATTTGGTTAAATAGGCTTACTTTTATCATTAAACGGGGGTGTTTGTTTTAGTACCACTAATCTAGTGGATCAAACTTGCCGTTTTTTTTATTCCTTAAAATTTATTTTGGACAGATGTGACTTTAGGTATTGATAAAGTTTTACCAAATAAGAATATTTAGAGATTTTATCCAAACCTTTGTTTGTTCTTAAATCATTGAACGTCTTTGCATCAAAATAATTAGGCTCTCCATTATTTTCATCAGTATAGCCTGTCATTAAAACTAAATAATCTGGTTTATATTTAACTAAGTACTTATCTAATAAGACCAAATTTCCATGTGAGCTATGACCCACAAAAGAAGCATTATTCATCCAAAGTTTTGCTGTGTCCCTTATTGCTTTTCGCAAAATCTTTAATGGCCAATCTTCTCCTGTATTTAAATAACCACATGCAGTTACACTATTTCCAACGAAAAATAGCTTTTTATAATCTTCAGGACAATCATATAATTCAGGACCATGAAATCCTATTTTATTGTATTTTGAAATCACTACTGAATCATGGACTTTTGGATTATTCCTAATTTGTATGGTATCATCCAGCACGAAATTATCTTGATCGCTAATAGCATTTGCAAGTTTATTATTATACCTCAGCGCTACTTCTGATACACCAATAGCTACAAGAATTCCAATAAAAGTTTGGCCCATTCTTCGTTTGCCTCTTTTATCTAGTATTAATATGAGTCCACTTACAATCCCTATTATTTGAACAGTTCCAAGAATTAACCATAATTTGCGATAAAAGACTATTCCATCGCCATCCCCAATAGTTAAATCTGCAATTAGTGCCAGAACATAAAATAATGGTCCTGCCAGGAACAAGCAGATAAGTAGACTATATTTAAGCTTCTTGATCAAAATTGAAAGTATATAAACGAACTCGACTTGGTATGGTATGCATAACTAATATCAATTAATATCAGAGCTAATACAGTAATTATAGCTGTAAGGCGAACACCAAATGGCAAACTATTAACTCTATTCAACAATTCTACCTTATCAAATACCCATTCTAAAAATAAGGTTAGGCCAATTAACCCAAAGCATATAATTAATTCTTTTAAAGGGATATCATAATCCACCAGCCTAAGCCCTGAACTAAAAATAGATCCAAAATCAGTGAACATGCCATTAATTATATAGGTTGCAATGTTCCATGTTTCAGCTCGGAAAAAGACCCAGGCCACAACAGACAAAACAAATATCCATGTAATATTAACAAGGTATTTTAGATTTGTGTTTATTGCTAGTGTTGGAATCTTAAACCAACGATCACGTATTAAAGCCAATACTAGATAAAGGCCATGAAGAAAGCCCCACATTACAAATGTCCAACTTGCTCCATGCCACAAACCACTGAGCATAAAAACAAACATGAGATTGAAATATAATCTTCCTGTTTTCACTCTATTCCCACCAAGTGGGATGTAGACATAATCTCTAAACCATGTACTGAGTGAAATATGCCAGCGGCTCCAAAATTCAGAAACCGTTCTAGCGGCATAAGGACGCCTAAAGTTGGTCATGAGATCAAACCCCATAACCTTGGCCGAACCTATGGCAATATCACTGTACCCACTAAAATCATAATAAATCTGAAATGCAAAAAAGATAGAAGCTATCCAATAATCTCCTCCATTAAAGCCACCAGGACTATTGTAAACTGTGTCTACAACTTCGGCCAATCTATCTGCAATAAGGACTTTTTTAAAGAGTCCCCAGAGCATTTGTTTTAGACCAGCGACCACTCTGTCCCAGTCTAAACTATGCTTTCGTCTGAACTGGTGAAGCATGTTTTGGGGCCTTTCAATTGGACCCGCAACTAACTGTGGATAGAACATTACATACAAGGCATAAATACCAAAATGCCTTTCTGCTTTCTCCTTCCCTCTGTAAACCTCTATGGTATAACTCATAGCCTGAAAGGTGTGAAAACTCAAGCCAACAGGTAAAATTATACTTAAGTTAACAATTGGGTTTTCTACCTGAACAAGACCTAAAAAATCGGTTAAACTTTCATTTAAAAAATTGTAGTATTTAAAAAAAGCCAACACACCTATGTTGGCTACCAAGCTACTGATGAGCAGCCATTTTTTTTGTTTCCCTTCAGTCCGTTCTATCCATAATCCTGCGAAATAATCTACAACAATCGTAAAGCCTAGAATTAGAATATAGATTGGAATTAGCGCCATGTAAAAATAACAACTAGCGGCTAATAGCCAGGCCCAACGAAACTTATGAGGCAGTAAAAAATAAACTGCCGTTACAATCGGGAAAAATAAGAAAAAATGTAATGAATTAAATAGCACTAGCTACTTTACTTTATGTTTTAAAATCCACTCTCCATCTACCTTGTCCCACAAATGAGGACTTCTTGCAGCATCAACTACCTCCCAATATTTTTCTTCACTAATTCCCATGTATTCCAAAACTTCTTGAAAGTACTTTTTAGGAAACTCACCATCATACTTATTGCATAAATCAACGGCTTCATCCCGCGTAATAAATCCATCTCGGATATCTCTATTAGCATCATTCATGGCCCGGCCTTGTCCAAACTTGGTGAACATAGTATAATAATGCTGTCCATCTATTTTGTCATCTAATGAAGTAAATTTACTATACGTTCCTTCGCTTCTGCCATCAACATTACTTCTAAAATCGCTATGCTCTTTCGCATAATAATAATTATCCATTGGACTCCAGCTGTGGTAAAAACTATAAAAGTGAACTTCTATATTCTTTGCTTTAATTTCATCTGTTTTTAATGGGATATAAGGATTCATTTCCTTTAAATCTACACCATGTTTTGGCAAGTCATTGATATGAACTCCTCCAAAGTATAAATCCAATTCATCCGAATCTCTTGTGAAATGTTCTATGTTCATCAAAGGTGAATAATTTTCAGCAATCTTATTATGTGCTTCTGCATGATTTTCTCCATACATTATCAATGGTACATCATATTGAAGGGCAGCTCGAGGTGCCACATTCTTTTGACCAATAATAAAAGGTTGAAATGGGTTTACCAAGTTTTCAAATGCAAGTCGAGTTAAGATAGAGTGAACTTTTGCATTAGGAGTAACCAAGATATTGTCTAATCCAGATTTAATCATGGCTTGCATATTATGCCAACCAACTTCTGTATACATGTGTGGTGCCCAAGTAACTGTTAAAGGGTTCATATTGAACTTATTCTTTAATTCTAGCGCAACGAATATGGAATCTTTTCCCCCACTTGCTGGTACAATTACGTCATAACGACCATCATTTCTGCGATATTTATCACATAATTCACCTAACATCTTCTCACGTTCGGACCAGTCTATCTTCTGTTTCTCTTCATACCATTTGCAGGCATCACATATGCCATCCTCACCAAAACCAACGGTTTCAATTTTCGTATCCTTCTTAACAAATTCTCTTGAAGAACTTGGTCTTTGGTTGTTTTGAACGCATTTTTTACAAAAAATAACCTCTTCAGGTAATCCATGTAATGTACTAGTTGTATTCATCATTTATTATGTATTTATAAATTGTATTCTTTTTTACCTTGAATTTAAAGCTTCATGCTTTTCTACTTTAATAAGTTATTGTTTTAGCAATATTAACTTGTGCTTTTGATAAGATATCTGCGATTTGTTTTCCAGAATCTCCATCACCATAAATATTCTCCGGTTGGTAAAATCCATTTGCTAGTTGTTTCTGAACGGCATCTGAAATTTCAGACTGCCTATAATGCTTAATATCTAAAACATTCTGTCCGCGTAGCCTCATATTCTGTCTCGTTCCTATATTTACTACAGGTACTCCTAAAAAGCCGCTTTCCCTGATTCCTACACTACTGTTTCCAATTAGGCATTTGCTATTGCTTAATAGTTTAAGAAAATCTCTTCCTTCCATATTTTTAAAAAAGTGAATATTTTTTGGAGAATTTTCCTCTCTAAAGGATCTCAATGCACTACTTGTTCCATCGCTTCCTGCATCTACATTTGGCCAAAACCAATAGATGTTTTCTGGTAGGGAAGCCAAAGTATTTATAAGTGTTTCGGTTTGCTCAAAAGCTTGCTCAAACTCTGTTGTTACTGGGTGGTTTAGTACTACAATGTACCCATCTTTTGGGTCCAGTGTTTCCCCTACTCCACCATATTTTGTACATGGGTCAAAATCTAAAGCCGGATTTGATTTAACCTCATCTGCTAAATCAATTGAGGGGCATCCAGTTATATAAATAGTCTCAGGAACCTCACCTAGTTTTATTAATCTCTGCTTAGCATCTTCATTTGATACTAAATGTAAATCACTAAGCTTAGTAATTGCATGTCTTACTTTCTCATCAATATTTCCTGTTACTTCTCCTCCTTGGATGTGACACAAAGGAATATTCATGTATGAGGCGGCAATTGCTGTTGACATGGTTTCAAACCTATCTCCGATGGTTCCAACTATGTCTGGTTGGAGATTATCAAAAACCGTTGCCAGCTCCATAATACCCAAACCTGTTGTTTTGGCCATTGTAGTGGTTGAACTGCCTTCAAGAACATTATAAACCCTTTCTGCAACTGTAAAGCCATCTGCTTCAATGTATTCCAAAGCATTTCCATACCTGTCTAACAAAGCACTTGCTGCTATCACTAACTGAAGCTCTAAAGCTGGATGGTCTTTTATCGCCTGCAATGCAGTTTTTATTCGCGAATAACTTGGACGCGCGGTTACTACCACACAAATTTTACGTTTACTCAAAATCAGTTGAATTTATAAAGCTATACTTGCTTAAGTTTTTATTTAATTTCTTATTAATCAGGTCTAAATAATTGGCTGTTGAATACCCTTCTCCTGCCGGCTTTTTAGATTCTAAATCAGAAGCCTGAATTATATGACCAGATACTAAATCTTTATTTACTGCTAAGGATTTCCCAAACATCTTTTTCAATTGGTCAAATTTATCTGCATTGTGTTTATCGGTTGGGTTTGATAATACTTTTTCCAAGAATCTCACTCCTTTTACTAATTCCTTAATTTGATCCATGTCTAGTGAACTGCTTGAGTCTGGACCAAACATTCTTTTATCAAAAACCGCATGGAACTCTAATTTGCTTGCCCCTTTAGAAACAGCTCCAAGAGAAGGGAATATTTCACCTGAATGATCACTCAATCCTACCGCACAATCAAATGATTCTAATAATTCATCGATTACATTTAAACCGATTTCTTCTGCCGGTGTAGGGTAAGCCGTTGTGCATTGAAAAACAGAAGTCTTTATGCTTTTACTGCAATAGAAGGTTTCACATTTCTCTAAATCTGCAATGGTGCTCATTCCTGAGCTTATCAAAACTTCAGATGCAAAACCAATTATGTAATCATGCATTAGATTGTTCTCAATTTCACCGCTTGCAATTTTAATGCGAGTTTCCCCCAATTCTTTTAACCATTGGCAGGCTTTGATGCTAAATGGACTACATAGAAAATTTACACCTACTTCTTTGCAATGCGCTTTAATTTCTTTCCATTGGTCAAATGTAAATCCCATTCGATTCCAGTAGTCATATCGAGTATCATCCTCATAACTAAAATTAATACGGAAAGGTTCTTTATCAGAACTTTCAGCCTCAGCAATATGCATTTGAAACTTTAAGGTATCAACTCCAGCCTTTGCTAATGCATCAATATAGGAATGAAGGATTCCCAAACTACCGTCATGAGCTTGAGCAACTTCTGCAATAATTTCTACTTTCATTATTTGATGTTGTAGATTAACTTAATCTCTGTTTCTGAGAAATAGGATTTAAAAATTTTCCAATCATCCAGTGGTTGATCAAAAATAACAATATGGGCATCAGCTTCCATTTCCGGAACATAGTCTTTCATATTAAACTCAGCTAAGCAATATTTTTCGGGATAATTGTTGGTGTATTCCAGTTCTTCTTCTGTACCCATAAATTTATCTTGCTTCCCTGTAAATTGATGCAAAAGCCCAGCCCAAGAATAGTATCTATTTGGGTTTTCATTACTTTTATAATGCTCGGCTCTATCATCAATGATAAAAGTATTCTCTTTTGCAATTGTTGACTTTTCTGAAAGCTCATTGCCTAACCATTTCATTTTAAGGTCTTCTGCCTGATAGTTTAAGTACTGTGTGAAAGTTATGCTGGCAAAAAATACAATGAGTGCATTAAACCCCAATCTAAAATACCAACCTTTTAAAACGTATAATCCACCCACAACCATTAGTGAAAATCCTATCGGTGTAAGTAAGTGATGCCTGGCTAAATGCTCATAAAAAGTTGGAAGCTTTCCAACAGCAATGTATGGTACCATGGCCATGAACCAAAGCACTAGACCTGCCAAAAATATCCATAAGCTCTGCTTGTCTTTTGATTGGTTTCTTTTTGAATACATGAGTGCTGTTGTGCACATTCCCAAGATTATAACTAATAACCAGTGATTTTTAGCCAATTTGCCGATTTGCTGATAAAATTCAATCCCATTGATGTAGGTAACCTTAACCATTTCAATGGGCATTCTTAGAATTTGATTGTTGCTAATTTGATTATATCCAGCTTGACTTACTTCATTTGGTTTAAATGTGCTTTTATAAGCAACAAAACTTAAAATTGCGATTAATCCATAGAGCCCATATTTTTTAAATCCGTGAATTACAGTTCGTTTTATCCAAATTGTAAATGATGAATTACAATACTCAATTGCAGCTGTAACTAGTAAGACAATAATATAATAAAAGCTTATACTTGGGGTTAAAAAACTCAATAAAATAGATACTGCCCCTAAAATTTTCCATTTTAGATCAGTTCTGCAATGGAACAAATAAAACCCAAGTACAAAGAGAAAAATAGAAACAGTATAAAAGGAACAAATCGCTGTTATTTTGCTTTCATTAAAGGGAAGGACATCTAAAATAAAAACGGTCGTCCATGCCTTTTCTGAAGCTATGTTAAAAGGCTTTGCCCTTAAAATTTTGCCAACTAATAAATATGTTATTCCATAAAGGATAAAAGTTAATAGATGGTAAACCCAAGGTGAACCAAGTTTCCAAAAAGGAAGGTGAAAATAATACCCAATGGTAACTCCATTGTTGATGAACTGATCTTTTAAGGTTTCTTGACTTACACCTATAATTGACCAATCATCCCAAAAAATTCCAGTACTTAGCAACAAACCAAGATGAACAATGGAATAAAGAATGATATGTTTTACAATGGGCTTGATACCTTAAATTCTGCTATAGTTGAACATATTTCATCTACTTCCACATCTTTTAATTCTACAAAAAGGGGTAAGCGTAAAAGTCCATCGGTAAAATAATCTGCGTTTGGTAAATCCACGGTGGTATTTTCCTTTTGCATGTAATCGCTTTTATGTAAACTTAGGTAATGGAATACGGGGTAAATCCCTTTGGATTTTAAATGATCCATTAATTCCTCTCTTAATTTCGAGCTTTTACATACCAAATAAAAAACATGACCGTTATTGTTTTCATTTATATTTTTAGGCAAGGTAAAACCAGCATTATCGATTTTCGACAAGTTGGAGAAATACCTATTCCAAATAGCTTTTCTTCTTTCTTGAATGGTTTCTAAATTCTCTAATTGCGCCCAAAGAAAGGCGGCCAATATATCCGCTGGAAGGAAACTGCTACCTGTGTCAACCCAGCTATATTTGTTTACTTCACCTCTAAAAAACGAAGCTCGGTTCGTTCCTTTCTCCCAAATGATTTCAGCTCTTTCTGCGTACGTCTTATCATTGATAAATAACATTCCACCTTCACCACATTGTATATTCTTCGTTTCATGGAAACTGAAACATCCAAAATGTCCGATAGTTCCAAGCTGTTTTCCTTTATACTTAGACTCAATGGCCTGTGCTGCATCTTCAATCACAAAAAGATTATGCTTATTGGCTAGGTCCATAATTGTGTCCATTTCGCAGGCAACGCCTCCATAATGAACAGGAACAATAGCTTTTGTTTTATCCGTTATTAAGGCTTCTAACAAGCTTACATCCATGTTTGGATGATCTTGCTTAGAGTCTATAAAAACTATCTTAGCACCCATGCGGGTGAATGCTAGGGCTGAGCTAACAAAGGTGTACGAAGGCACAATAACCTCATCACCAGGTTTAATATTAATTAACATGGCTGCCATTTCCAATGCATCCGTGCAAGAGGTGGTTAAAAGCACCTTATTTACATGATATCGTTCTTTAAAATAAGCATGGCATTTTTTGGTAAAGTCTCCATTACCAGAAAGTTTTAATCCATTAACAGCTTGTTTAATGTATTCGGTCTCTTTTCCCGTAAGGTGAGGTTTATTGAAAGGTATCATCACTCTGATTTCAAATAACTTTGTAAATCGGCAAATCCAACATGGAACAAGGTATCCAGTATAGAGATATTAGGTTCATATGTAGGGCAATTTTGCTGATATACAGGGTAAGGTTTGTATTCTTTATATTTTAGATTTATGTTGACTTCATTAAATAAGTGCTCATTGCCTTTAAGGTAATTCTTGGCGCTTGGACCTGAAATGTACGTGGAACAATTGCACTGTTTTAATAAATCAATTAGCCTTTCCAATCTTTCATTTGCCAAGGTAAAGTCTGCTGAGTTTTTAAATTCTGTTTTGATTCCAGCTTTCTTGCATATTTCCACAATGATCGCTTGGTTAAGACTTGATAAAGAAACGAACTCCCTTTTAAAAATAGTAATAAGCATTTCAAATACTTCACTATAAAAAAGACTTTTGGAGTAGGAACTATGAATTTTCTTTAGGTGTTCTTCTTTCCAATTTCCAACAGGCAATTGAACCTCACTTATTTTTTGCTTAACGGCCTCCTTTGGAATTGGTATTGTTAACCAAAACGGGCCATTCTTATCTGCAATTTTATTTCTATTTCTCCAGTCGTTTTTAGTATACTGAACTTCATCATAGAACACAAATAAATCCGCTTCTAGGATTAAATCAAAATACCCACGCCAAGGGATATAATTGGACTGTAGAACAACGGTCTTCACGTTTTTTGCTATTTTAACTTATGCGTAGTGGTTTAGATAAAATCTTCATTGGGTTTCCTATTACTGAAGTCCCATTAGGAATACTCTTGGTTACTAAACTCCCTATGCCAATAATGCAGTTTGATCCTATTTGTATATTATTGCTAATAATTGTCCCAGAGCCTATAAACGTATTGTTGCCCACACTTGCATACCCACTTAAATTTACTCCTGCTCCAAGCCAACAGTTTGAGCCAATAACTACATCATGAGACAAAATACACGATGCATTTACAAGGGTATTTGAATGAATCACACTATTTAATCCAATATAATTTAAAGGATATAAAGTACTGGAAGAATGCACATCAGCTGATTTTTCAATGAGGCAGCTATTATGAATTATACCTGTTGGCTCAAAACCTCTTTTGGCCAAGGACATTGCAATTTTCTTTCTTAATTCTAAATGTTTGTAGCCTAAAGTTAAATATACATTGTAGCCTGTAAAATCATACGTTTCGTATTCTTTAAAAGGTCTTGATTCTAATTTATTCCTACCCTTTAGTAGTATGTCATCAAAAAAAAGTGCATCGTTATGACTTATGCCAATATATTCAATAAATTGGTCACATAAAAAACCACCTCCTATGAAAGCATGCTTTTTCAATTATTTTATGGCAACGAAGCCAATGTATTTATATAAGTGGCGAGATAAAGGGACTAAATCAGCAAGTACTTCATCAAACTGATTAGAATTTTTAATACGTTCATCGCGCGTTCCACCAAAATTATCATTGTTAATTAATCCTGCTTGACCAATATACCAATGGTAGTTTATTTTTACTTCAGAAAAGCCTGCATCCTTAAGGCTTGTAACTAACTCTTCTTCTTTAAAGCCTCCTTTTATATTCTTGCCATATTCCGCCGTATTAAAAACTTCTTTTTGTACACCGAATTCAGCTTCAATATCTTCGTCTTTATAGGTAGTCATCTCAATTTCTCTTTTAACTGTTGGAGAGTATTGACCTTCTCTATCTAGTTTGCCGATGGCTTCCCAGAAATAGAAGTTAGGGTCTAATTCACTAAAAAATATTCCACCTTTCTTTAAAGCTTTAGCTGCTGTTTGAATGGTAGGGTTAATATCATAAAGGTGATGTAAAAAAGAGTGAGCTGTTGCAATGTCATAGTATCCTTCTTTCAAGGGTACCGTTCCTGTATCATGATTAATTAACTCAATTTTACAAGAACCACTTTTATCTACTCTGTCCATCATGGCCTGGGTTACATCCACGCCTGTAATTTCTTCAACATACTTTTTTCCCATGTCAATAAGAAAACCAGTACCGCATCCCAAATCTAACATCTTTTTAGCTCCACATTGGTCAATAGCTTCTTTTAAAGCATCTTCAACTCTGTTTAGATTCTCAGGTCTATACTGTGGTTCACAGGTGTTATAATCACCACTCATTTTGCTGTGTAATTCAATGTTTGCTTGAATTACATCTTGTATCTCTTTCTTGCTCATTTTATTCTTGTCCTCCTTTATAAAGTCGATCTTTTTCATCGACAAAAAATTCATTTAAATTGGATGGTAATCTGGTATCGTACCCAATAATTCTTCTTGCCGATTCATTTAATTGATCCGCAATATTATCTGGAACAAACCTAACCCAATCCATTCTTTGTTTCATAAATGGCCGGCAAACATTCATAGTTAATGAATGTCTCCATGCATCACTGTTATTCACTCCAGCCCTATGAAATAGTCTCGCATTAAAAAAAACAGCTGACCCCTTTTTACATGTCAATTCTACACAATTTGATTCAAATAACTCTTCCGTCGGAATTTTTGTTGAATGAAGCGACCCTGGTAAAACCTTAGTCGCCCCATTTTCTGAAGTGAAATCTGTCAATGTCCAAATTACTCCCATATTTGTTGGATATCCAGGTATTAACCGTGGAGAATCTACATGAATACGACTACCATGATTTGCTCCCTTTGGAGGCAACGAACTACTCGTATGCGCATACATAATCCAATTGGGGCCTAGAAACGGTGAAAATGCTTGTTCCACTCTAGGGTCTTCTAACATTTTTGCTACTTGTAAATTGTTGCATACAAGATCATGTAAGTGATTTTTATCTAATTCGCTTTGTGCAGTTCCAGCTGGAACATAACCATCCAAAGCCTTTTTCAAGGTATTGATTAAACTATTGCATTCATCTTCACTAATAAAATCAGGAATCACTGCATATCCCCTCGTATTAATATGATATTCTAATTCCCATATCTGAGAATCAGTAAGTCTAGTTTTAGAAGAAAAATCAATCATTTCCTGCAGCAAAGTTAATTTTATTTTTTATTATATATAAGGGTCTATTTTGAACCTCTTTTAAAATTCGTCCAATATAAATTGAAGCTAAGCCAATAACAAGGATTTGGATACCGCCAATAAAGACAATTGCAACCATCGTGGATGAATAGCCTGGTTGATAATCTATAAAAAACAATTGGGTTATAATTAAATAAATTCCTAACAAAAAACCAGCTAGAGATATTGTAACCCCGAAATACACAACCACCTTCAATGGAAAATCACTAAATGAAACTATAGATTCCACTGCCATAGCCACACGCTTTTTGAAATTGTAGCTAGATTTACCTTCTTTTCTAGCTTGGTGAAGGGTTGAAACATACCCTTTGCTAAATCCAATCCAATTTTCCAGGCCAGGTAAATATCTCGATTTTTCGGTAAGACTATTGTAAGCGTTTACAAATTTCCGATTCATTATTCTTATGGTTGCAACATTAAGTGGAACTTTACTTTGTGTTAAAAAGTTTAGTGTTTTATTAAACCATCTAGAAGTTAATTTATTAAAAAATCCTGTTTCTCTTTTTTCCACTAAGCCATATACAACATCATTCTCCCCTTTTTCTATTTCCACAATAAGTTTAATAAGCTCTGATGGAGGGTCTTGCCTATCAACATTTAGCATTCCCACATATTCCCCTGCACTATTGGCATATCCTGCAGATAAGGCTATATGTTGACCGAAATTTCTGCTTAATTCTACAATTTTAACAAACTTATAATTAGCAGAAATATCACCTAAAACTATCATCGCGTTTAGATTAGGCGACCCATCATTAACAAAAATTAATTCGACTACATCTTTAATAGTATCTGTTTTTAAGAAACTCTGAAATGCCTCCTGAAATTCTAAACAAAAAGTATTTGCTAATTCTGCATCATTATAAATTGGTACGACAAATGAATATTTCATGTTCTAAATTATTGATTTAAGAATTTCCGCCATTTGATCGGCAGCGATGCCATCTCCATACAAGGGTTTCCATTCCGAAGTAGGCTTTATACCTAACTTGTCTCCAAGTTTCTCACTTTGTATTTTTACGAGGGTATTCCAGTTGTTTTCTAAGGTTTCAACCCATTCTGTATCATCTCTTAGGGTAAAGCATTGTTTTCTTGCCCAATAAGCTTCTTTCTGTAAACCACCAGAATCTGTGATAACATAGTTGCATTCTTGCAAAGCTTGGAGCATTTCTAAGTAACCTAAAGGCTCAATTACTGTAACATTTTCAGGAATGTTTAACTCTGACAACAAATTTTTTATTCTTGGATGAATTGGCCATAACACCTCATGTGATATTGAGGATAATTGTTCAATAATACTATTTACTTGGTTTGCGTCCTTTGTGTTTCCTTGGCGGTGCAATGTAAACAATGAAAAATCTCCTTTAGGTAAATTGTCAGAAATCTTATTTTGGGCCATTTCGCTAAATAGTAAAAATGCATCATACATTACATCGCCTACATTATAAACCTTACCTAAAATTCCTTCTTTTTTTAACTGATTTATTGAAACATCCGAAGAACAGAATAAATAATCGGAAATATTATCGGTTAAAATCCTATTTATTTCTTCTGGCATAGATCTATTAAAACTTCTTAGTCCAGCCTCTACGTGAATAATAGGTACGTTTAATTTGCTCGCCACTAAGGCTACAGCTAATGTGGTGTTTGTATCTCCGTATACCAATACTGCATCCACATGGCTCTCTTTTGCCTGAAGAATCTCTTCAAACTTCACCATTATCTGTCCCGTTTGCTTAGCGTGGGATCCACTTCCTACTTGTAAATGATATTTCACTTCAGGTAGTCCTAGCTCTTGCCAGAAAATGTCACTCATATTGGCATCGTAGTGTTGCCCGCTATGAACAAGTACTTCTTCTATTCCCACAGATAATAGAGCTCTGCTTACGGGTGCTGCCTTTATAAACTGTGGTCTGGCACCAATTACTGTTATTATTTTTTTCACTTTAGGTATACTTAAATTATAGTTCTTATAGCCTCAAATGCCTCGGCATATTCAGTTGCAGCTTGCACTCCTCTTACCCTTGCTAAGCCCATAATAAAATCTTTGTTTAAATATTTTCTACTTTGTTGGGATTGATAAGCTTTTAATGCTTCTACCTTTTTATCAATGTTTTCTTTACTCAATTTAATAAAGGCATTGGAAGTAAAAATAGTGTTGTTCCAAGGCATCTCATATCCAAGAATACTGCTTTTTTTGAATGCTCTGAGTCCTTCATTATGAATAACTTGATGATCCTGATGTGTATCTGTACTACTTGGCAAGAACACCACATCTGGATTTAACGATTGATTCAATGAAACCATTCTTTCAAGAATAGCTTGCCTTTGACTTGGAAAATCTCGAACATCAAAGTCCTCAAGAATTAAATTTTCAGGTGGTAAACCTAAAATAGCAACTGCATTTTTTACTTCTTTTTCTAAGGTATCAGGTGGTACATCAGGTGGTAAGGATCTACGGCAAGTGCTGAAAGCAATATAGTATACTTTAGTTCCTTGCTTAAGCATGTGATGAATAGTTGCTCCGCAACCTAGTTCTCCGTCATCCGTGTGAGGAGCTAATATTAGTGCTGTGTTATACATCATGTCAATGCGTTTATAAGCGTTTTCATTTTGCTGGTCCAAGAAAGATGTTTTTTACTTAGATTTCTCAGAGTCTGTTTGTTTTCTGGTGTATTTACATTGGCCGCCCAATTATAAATTTCTGTTATAGGCAAGTCAGAATTATCATTAGGTACTTGCATAAAAAGCCCTTTAAATTCATCTATTTCAGATATATCAGAATCGTGATAACCTATAATGAATGGTAAACCATTGTTGGCATATTGTCTCACCTTTAATGTGCTAGCTTCATTGAGATTAATCTTATAAAGTTCCAAGCTTCCGAATCCAATGGTACATGAATCTATGGCTTTCTTCATTAGGTCAGCATCTAAATACCCCAATGGTTGAACAAATTTATTTTTGTTAACTATATCTGACAAATAATCCTCGATATTTCCAGCAATCAATACTTTTATTTTTGATTTTAAATCGCTTTTCGCAATTGACCTAATTAAACGTTGGATGCCTATATAATCTATATCATCATTTGACCCTTTGAGAAATAACCAATTTTGCATACTATGATATATTTATTCCATTTGGAATTACGATGCAGTTTTTGAGATTCAATCTCTCTTTGATTTCATTGGTCACTGTAACCACTAGCTTTGCCTTTTTAAACGTTCTTCTCTGGTACACTAATGTTAAAATTAACGGAATCATAATAGATTCTACAATTCCTAAAAGCCACCCAATTTTGGGTATGAATTTTTGCTTCTTAAGTAAATTTAAACTCTCATTATAACCAGCATTTTGTGTCTCAAATACAATGTGCTTGCCTTTTTCTTTAACCAAATTTAATAAATCTTTGCTACCCCCAAAATAACGAATTAGAAAATAATCTGTATCGATACTTTGCTTTAAGTATTCACTTATAGCACTTTGAAGAGCTCTTTTCCGTTTTAGCTGTAAGAACCATTTTCCCTTTGGTAATTCAACCTTTTTTTCTGATATTTTTTCTAGTGTTTTGTCTGTGGGATTAAAACTAAAATAAATGAGCTCTGCATCAACCCCGTTTTCAAGTAGTCCGTTTAATTGACCTCTTGTTTTTTGACCTACTGAAGTAAATGGACCTTCTGATGCTACCAAGTATTTGATTTTCATTTAATCAATGCAAGGTTTATAAGGGACCAATCCGTGCAATTTTCGCCTAAAAGTTCCTTCCCTTCTATTACTTTTTGACTATTTAACATATCATTTCTCCATTCCTTTAATTCATTCTTGCTCCAATACTCCCAGGGTGACCCAATTCCAACTTTAAATGTTCTTGCCCTAACATCTTCTGGCAATTTGCCTTTCATAGCTTCTCTCAAAACATACTTGGTAAAACCTCCGCCTATTTTTTGGTTCAAAGGCAAGCTATAAACAAATTCAACCAACCTGTAATCCATAAATGGCATGCGTATTTCAACACTGTTAACCATTCCTGCGTAATCAAAAATCTTTAATAAACTGGGTAATGTTCGTTGGAAAAACTCATTATACAACATCCTTTCCTCAACTTTCATAGTAGAAAAATCATAAGACTCTCCAATATCTATTCCCAAACTATCCCACTTATAACCTTCTCTACTCGTTACTTTTGATTTAAGTATAGGACGAAGGGTGTTTTTTATTTTAGATTTGACCTGCCCTTTGAACGAACTAATCTCTCTTATTTGAGATTCAGTTCTGCTGCGAAGCTCTGCCCTATCATTTGGGTGGTAAAGTTGCGTAAGCACTTCTGAAATCCTTTTTGAACCTTCCACATCATGAGCAATTAACATCTGATTGTAAAGGTTATAAACCATATCTTTATATCCATAGAGCATCTCATCTACACCATGTCCATCCATAGAAACCAAGATTCCATTTTTTCGCATGTTTCTATAAACAGATGAAACAGAATACATGGGAGCATTTGTTAAGGAATTATACATGGTAGTCTCTTTTTCTAACAAGCCTATATCCACTTGCTTATGCCCAATATAATTTCCTTTTCCTTGAAGAAAAGCAACTACACTTTTAGCATATTCTGTTTCATCCGATTCTAAACCATCAAATGTGGCAACAAATGCCTGCTGTGAGTTAACATTAGTTCGATTAGAGTTCCCCTCTTTAAGTAGGGAATTAACAACGGAATAAACACTTGAAGAATCTAAACCTCCACTTAAAGCTGTTGCAACAGGCACATCGCTTATAAGCCGCATCTTACAAGAATCATAAAACAGATTATAAAACTCTTTAGCATTTTCCTCTAATGAAAAATTGCTTCTGTCCTTAACTTCAGTTGTTATATCGTACCAACGTTTTTGAATAATTTCCTTTGAATCAAAGCTTAGCGTTGCCTTATGCCCTGGCATTATAGAATATAGCTCATTAAAAATGGATAAACCCCTACCTTCCAGGGCATAGAGATCATTTTGTTGTAGTTTTAAATTAGCACCATCAATTTCACATTTAAATCCCTCTAAATATTTGAAAGCATAGGTTTCGCTAGCAAACGCAAAAAATTTGTTAGCTGAAAAATTAAAATAAAATGGTTTAATTCCAAACCTATCTCTACTAACAAAAAGCTCTTTTTTGGTTTGGTCCCAAATGGCCATTGCCCACATTCCATTTAGCTTATGTAAAAAATCTTGGCCCCAGGCAATATAAGCGGCTAACACAACTTCTGTATCTGTTTCCGTTTTAAAACTAAAACCTTTCGCTTCAAGTTCCTTCTTTAATTCAATGAAATTAAATATCTCTCCATTATAACAAATCCAATACCTCCCGTCACCGTAAGACATAGGTTGCCTTCCTGCTTCAGTTAAATCTAAAATACTTAACCTTCTATGACCCAGACCAATCTGTCTGTTTTCATAAAACTCAAATCCACTAGCATCAGGGCCTCTGTGCTCCATCGAGTTTGTAAAGTTCTCTAAAACACCTTCACCAATTGATGACCCATCAAATCTTACTATTCCAGCTATGCCGCACATGTATTAATTACAATCTAAATATTCTGTTTTCTTACGGAACCAGTTATAAAAACTCTTACAATCCGTTACCCAAATTTCTTTATCTTTTGAAAGCTCCTCTAAAAACATAAGGTAACCCAAACCCCAGTTTCTGTATTTTGTTCCACTCGGAAAAGATGTCCTAATGTGCCAGTTTATGGAACCAACTCCCCAATTTGTCTTTAAAGTATCTATAAACTTTTTAATTTGTATACTAGTCAATTTTGGAGTGTCTTCTTTATTCTTAAATAAATTCCCGTCCATACAATACATAGGAATTTGCAAAGTTTCCACCTTGCTCATTCGAGCTTTATCAAATGGATAAAAAGCATGTGCAACATTAAATCGGAATCCTACATGGTCATTAAAAGCAAGGGAACTATCATATTCAAATCCAGCTTGTTCGTGTAAACTTAAGGTTGCAAAAACATCCTTTCCAGTGTGCCAGTAATGATGCCTTATACCAATAATATTTTGTCCAAAAATGAGACTGAGCTCTTCCTTTTCTTTTTTGAAATATTCGAGATTTTCATGTGATTTATACCCAGGGTGAAGCCCAACATCTAATTCTAATTTCTTATACTTTTTAATTACCTTTTTAAATCTCCAATTTCTAAGAAAGTATGGCACATCAAGTTCATGGCCTCGATGCGTATTGTGTCTATTTGTAACCGCAAAAAAACTGGTTGATTTAAATCCATATTTTGTTTCTGCATTTAGCATTTTGTCAAAATTCCAGAATTCGTTTCTTTCTTTATCTTTAACATAACGAACCATTAACTTTAAATTGGAAACAAACCATTTAATAATTCCGAGACTCTTTAATCCTGTCAACTTAAATACACCATTATAAAGATCATTGTATTTTAAAGGATTATCTACGTCATGCGAAAGAATGACTACCGCCTTTTTTTTGTCGGGATACCCAAAACTGCATGACATTTTTAATGTTTTTTCTACTGCTTTCTTAAATTGATCCACATACGCATTCACTATAGGAAATTCATGAATATGGTTAATGTATTGGTATGATTTCTTAAATATTAATCTATCGTGTTTATCCAAGTTTTCATTTAAAGTTGTGTCATTTATAGAATCACTTAAAAACAAATGAATAGCATTTAAAATATCAAAATTCACCTTGTCGAAATCCAGGTTATTTATGTCTGCACAAATAACATCTTCAGAATTTTCCACAATCACAATTTTATTGAGCATTGGGTTCTCCTGGTTTGATTTTAAATATAAAACATTGGCCTCTTCCGGTATAAAGGTCTGTTTAAATTTGATAGACAGGGTAAAACACAGGAATTCTATTACATGTCGGCTTTCTGATTTATCCTCTTCTAAAAAATAAACAATCATTTATATGGTTGTTCCTTGAGTCCAAACACCGTTGATATACCAATTCTCAAACTCCATGTTTTGACTTTTATTTTCAGTCAAATCTAACCCTACAATAAACATCTCCGAATCATAGGATGTAGCACCATACTTTTTAAGTTGTTTAAACACAGCTTTATTCTCTGGTTTGAGAGTTGAAGCGAAAAAATTTAATTCAATTCCTTTATGATTGCATCTCAGTTCAGAAATTAAATGATGAATTAATGTTTCTAATTGAACCCTGTTGTTTCCTTTAATATCTACTAAGTTATATTTAAATTTATCTTCATTTTTCGAATGAGACGTAATTGCATAAGCAACAAGATCTTTATCAGCATTAAATAAATAATAATACTCGTAAACCATGAAAGGGTTATCGATAAATCTATAGTCAACATAGGCTTGATTATAATCTATGTTTACCAAGTTAGCAGCCTTTAAAAACAAGCTTCTATTAAAATCTGTTATCTTATTATTAAACTCAACAGATTTAACAAAATCAAGATTATTATTTCTTACTACGTTAAACTTAATTCCCTCTTTTAAAAAGGTTACTCTTCTAAACATATTCTTTAATTGGTGTTTTACCGAATCCAGAAATCCATTGCCTTTTTGTTTAGTATTGATAGGCAGGGTAGAAGTAAACAAACATTCATTTTGAACTTTAAAACCCAGTTTCTTCCAAAGTGGTCCCAAAGCAGTAAATCCCCAAATGGTACAAATGTTCTGAGATTTACACTCATCAATATTGTAATTGTATATTTCTCTAAATAATCCTTTTCCTTGTGTAGATGAATCTAAATAGGAGGTTTCACTCTTAGCCGTTTCCAAAATTTCTTTGGCCGTACGCAGTTTAATAGGAATCATACCTTGTGCCCCTACCACTTCATTATTAGGATTCAATAAATAAAACAAAAACCCTTTATTGTGAAGGTATTCCCAATCATAAATACCCTTACTATACCCGTAGGCCAACATTTTATCTAAGAATTTAAAAACATCTGGATTTTCATCCAGAACCATGTTTTTAATAGAATAATCAGTCATGTTATTTTCCCAATAATAATTGCACTAACATTTGGTAATTATTCTTTGCATTAAACTTATGCATAAGTTCAGATTGAACGTTTTTTCTATAATTTGGGTCTCTTCCTAAACTGCTAAGGAGGAAAGATTTGATTTTTTCTGCATTCTCTTCATTGCTTATGTTCTCATCAAGCAATACTCCCATTTTTTTAGATACAATTTCTGGAATACCACAAACATTAAATCCAGCAATTGGAATACCAAAAGCGGCCGCCTCCATCATAGAAAAAGGTATGCCTTCTAGCTTACTTGAATTAATAAACAGATCTATTTCATTCTCTTTATAGTATTTTAGAATATCATCATTGGCTGTATGCCCTTTAAACTCATAACCAATATTATCCGGCAAACCCTTTAAATATGATTGTATTCTTTTCATATCGTTGCCATCACCAAAATGAATCCATAGTACTCTTCTATTCAAATAAGAAAGAATTGAGGCTATTTTATCCAATCGCTTTAATGGAATCACACTACTGCAAGAAACTATGGTATATGCCTTTCCCTTTGGAATAGGAGCAAACTCTTTCTCATCGATACCTAGGTGATTTACTACTACTTTTCCTTCATATTCTGAGTTATCCGTAAGGAATAGTTGTTTGCCATAGTCGGAAACACAAATCCCCTTATTTAAAAGACTATTATTCCACTTTCTAAAAGGATAATAATTGCCTTCCACTTGCTGAAGATCTACATCAAAACCATGCATGCGGGTGACCCATTTGGCTTTAGAACGATATAAGGACTTCAACACAGAAATATTTAATGTCCAGTTTGCATACCAATAACTATATAAAATGGTCCCCTTAGGAAGGTATTGATTCAACTCGGAAGCCTTTTTAATCGCATAAAAAGCCATTTTTAGAAAATAGAAAGGCTTTCTCAAATAACTATTGTTATTGGTTGCTTTTCTTTCATATCTCCAAATTTTCAAGACATCCTTCCAATGCTTAATAAATAATGTTCTCAGCCTGATAACATTAGCCGCAGGCTTACCTTTGTTCCCTTTGTGCCAAACTGGCTTCAAGTTTTCATCCCCTAGTGGGAATAGAATGATCTGATCAAAATGACTTTCTAAAACCTCTAATTCCCCTTTAAGGAACATTTCCCCTTTCCCATATGGGTAAGTCTCCGTAAAAATAGTTATTGATTTAGACACTTCGTTTCTAAAATTTAGACTGGCTTATCAAGAGTAACTTGCTTGAGCCAACTACTTTTTGAAAATAGGACCAGTTTATTTGCCAAGTTAATAAGAACGTTGCTTGCCCTTCTTTTCCAAATATTCACCTTCGAAGAAATGGATAACTGATTCTTTACATTCTCTTCAAGCGCTTTTTTAATATTAGTTAGAAAGCTTTCTTCATTATATTTTTTTAACCATAAAAACGCTTCTTTAGATTGATTCTTATGTTTTTCAGGATGGTCAATATAGTCAACTAGCGATGCGGCAATTTCTTTCGACGAATTTGCATTCATCATTGGATATATATCACAGCCTTTATCTCTACAATATGAATCATCTCTATGCCCTAAGTAGGCAACTTGAGATGCTATAATTTCAGCATTAGAGCAATATAAATACCAACTTTCCTCACCAAATTGACCTATTCCTATATCCGCCATTTTAAGAATCTTTAATAACTCTTTTCTAAGAATTGTTGGTATCCAAATAACAGATTCTGACAAACCTAATTCTTCAATCAGGTTTTTACTTTCTTCTACATCAGCTCCGTATTCAAATAGCGCAATTCCCACTTTCACATTAGGCCTTTCTTTTACAAAAGCTGCAACTCCTTTGAGAAAAATGTCATTTCCTTTAGTCAATTTTGAAGGAGCTGTTTTCCACCATTGACGACCTTGTTGTACAAGTAAAATGTCCGTTCTTTCTTTTAAGGTTTGAACTTGCTCTATTATTTTACTACTCAATGTATCAATTTTTGATAAAAAAGGGTAATACAAGAATGGAATAGGATATATGATTTTCGCTTTAGATCCCGTTTTTTTAATAGCATCCAGAATAAAATCATTATTTAAACTCATAGGTAAATATCTACTATTCCGAATTCCTTCTAATTGTAATTTTGCAGTAAGCATTTTTTCGCATTCCCAAGAATGAGGTAAAGCAAAACTTGAAGAATAAAATGGCCATTCAAATAGATCAGTGCCAGCCCAAGCAAAATAATCCAGTCTTTTATTAATGCGAGCTAATAAAGCTGGTGCATAATCTGTACCTATAAAAAAATCATATCCATAAAAGGCTTTTTGCAAGTCTTTTTTTGGTACCTGCATAACACCTGCAAAATCCATATCAATCTTCTTTATATTAAAAGCAATATCCTTTACATCGACATAATCGGCGGCTGGTTCAAAGTGCTCGTATTCATAAAGCAAAAACAAATCAACCTCATGGCCCATTTTCGCCAAATACTGTGCGGTTGGAGAAATGATATTGTTCATATTACCAATGCAAGCAATCCTCATCTAGCTATTTCTTCAATAACAAATTCTAATGTTTTCTCTACTTTATCGGCTAACTTTTCAGCCTCTTCTCTTGATGGGGCTGTTACAACAGTATAGCCTGGCCTTTCCAAGGAGTTTTTCAAATCACCTACGATATCTCCCGGTTTTTTGGTTACTCCTAATGTTAACACTCCCTCCCAGGTTTTAATCTCATCAAAGTTTTTTACAGATTTCAGAACTCCATAAGGAGGATTGAAAAATCTATAAATCACTGGTTTTTTGGTAATTGTATTTAATTCAACTTTGTCACCCACCAAAAGCTTCGCATAAGAAAGTGGCGCAGATATTCCAGAGGTCGCTTCAATTATTAAAGGGAAAATATGACTTCCACCTCCTCTAGCTCCAGTCTCTACCATTTTTGGTCCGTTTGGCGTTAAAATCACTTCGGAATGTGCCATCCCATTTTTTATGCCAAGTGCTAAAACAGCTCTTTGCACCAATTTCGTGACTTCCGTCTCTTCTTTTTCAGAAATATTGGCTGGATAGTTTAAAGAAGTCGATACTCGTGTTCTTAAATCTGGTTTGAACTTATCACTTATGGCTAATACATGAACTACTCCATCTATGCTTAATGTCTCAATGGTTAATTCTAAACCATCCATGAATGCCTCACAAATGAGTAAATCATTTTGATCGTCAGCCTTTGCAAAATCGAAGGCCCATTTTAAATCATCAGCAGATTTTACAACTGATATTCCTCTTCCTCCACCCCCACTAAATGTGGGCTTAATAATACATGGATAGCCAATTTGAGATATTTTCTCTTGAAGTTCCTCCAAGGTTTTAAAAATAAAATACTCAGGATTTCCTTGCGCTAAATCTACCCAGCATGCACGCATAAGTCCCTTGTCTGTTGCATTATTGGCTGTTTCTACACTATTACCGATAAGATCCATTTTCTCACATACATAGGCTGCTGGTATTACACCCCATTCGTTTATTGGCATAATTGCATCGATTTTCTCATACCTACATATGGCTAATAATTGCACCTTATCAGAAAAATCTAGATGAATAAACTTATTCGCAATCTTAGCAGCAGGTGCATGTTTATTACCATCAATGCCAATGGTATAAAAACCATTTGCCTGTAAGCTTTTATACACATCTAAGTTATAGATACTAGCACCGAGAACTGCTATTTTCTTCATTAATTTAGTCTTCTTTATACTTTTTCAAGCATACCGTATCGTAAGTACTCCACTTTCTTCGGTCAATGCACTCAAACCAAATATCCTCTTGCTCTTCAATCCAATCTAACTTACCTAAAAATTCCTCATTATGAAGTTCTTTTGGAATCATTATTACTCCGCTATCATCGCATACAGCAATTGCGCCATCATACTTTTCTCTTCTCTGATTTATTGTTTCCTCATCTAAATCAACTTCGTTTTTTACATTGTGACAACCAATTGGAGTAACTCCTTCTAGCCAAATAGGGTAATTTTCCTTTATCAGATGGTTAACATCTCTTAGTTTTCCTAAAATTAAAAGCGCTTCACTTTCTTTATACAACACTAAAAATTTAGAAACTAGATCTCCAAAAATTGCTCTTTCACCACAATTAAATGGTTCAGTTAACACAATCTGTCCAGGCTCTATGTCCGCAATTTGCCTGTGATGTTCCCAATTGCTTTCATTTATAGCATAAGTCCATTTTATTTTACCTACCCTATATACTCCTCTATTTAACGCTGCCAATCTTGGACTAATTAGTCCTGTTTTATCCATACAATCAGCTACTTCAGTAGAGCTAATTCTGTTTTTGGTAATGCGTTTGATGATTTGATCTGTAATATTCATTTATCTCGTCTTTTTATTATTCTTAACATAATCACTCATGGTGACAAAGGTGTATTCTTCTTGATGTAATAATTCTAAATTGCCTAAAAAAACACGACTGCTAAAAGAAAGCATCATGTGACCTTTTTGAGAGTCTACAAACTCATATGGGTGAGACACCGTATTGAAACTATGCGGCAACTCATTGTTTTTTAGAATTGTTTTAAAAATATCCGAATGGTAAGCTGGGTTAATGTAACGTTCCACATCATCCCTGGTATCATTATCCCCTTTTATGGGTAAGGTTGTAATTGGCACTTCTAAAATACCTAAGGAATCTGTTCCTTCAATTCTGTAATCAACAGCCGATGGGTAATACATATCCTTTGGACTAGTTGACCAATCTCTATACCCATTTTCCCATGAATAATTAGGTCTTGGCAAGGCAGTGCAATCCATAATAAAACCCATTTCATTTATTAAACTCATGGTTTCATTTCCGTGGTAAGCCCAACCCATTCTCATTATTTTTAGATTGTGTTTTTTTATAAATGGGATCTGTTCTCGCATTTCATTAACCACATCCGATTCGTCATTATTTTGAACCTGCTTGTTTCCTTCATTTATATAACTATGAAAGTGCCAACCTATCTCATGTCCGTTTTCTCTTAACCAAGATATTTTATCTGCATGTTTAGTAAAAATAAAATCCTTGGTACCATGCAAGGTTCCAATCTGATTGTCAATTCTTATGAACCATGTAGTTTTTAATTCTGGAATTTTACGAGTGAATTCTTGAAAATAATTCCAACAGTCTTGCATCTCATCACCTAAGTCAGAACTCGTAAGGTAATCCGTATAATCAACATCGAATGTAATGGCAACTTGTTTCATTTATACTAAAATCTCATTGACTTTTTCTGAAATATAAGTCGCAGCAGCAGCATCCATTGATGGTAAAATTGGAATTGAAATGGTTGTGTTAAATAAATCCACTGAATTTGTAAAGTCTGCATCACTCAATCCTAAAGCCCTGTGATTTAAGCAGTCAACTCCTTGTCTAACATGAATCCCATTTTCTAAAAACTTAGCTTTAACATCTTCAAAATTCTTTTTAGACTTTAATAGATACCTAAACTTCATAGAAGTTTCTGCTATGCTTTCAAAATCCCTATTTAGAACTGGATTAATCTGTTCTTTATAAATATCACTGAGCTCTTTCCTTTTTAACAAAGTACTCTCAAGACGTTTAAATTGGCTTAAAATTAACCCTGAAACTACATCTGTGCCTTTTGTATATCGAGGATTTTTGGTGGTTTCTTTTACTATTTGGGTAAACAGCGAATTGTCATTGACGAATAACATTCCTCCTTCACCTCCAGGTAGTGTTTTGGTTCCGTGAAATGAAGTAAAGGCATAATCGGTAAAGGAGCCCGTTCTTGATTCTTTATGTAAGGCTCCAAAACTTTGGCAAATGTCTTCTATTATTGGAATATTGAGGGTCTTTAAATAATCGGTAAAACCATTTATTCCCTGTGTATGCACTACTATAATTGCTTTGGTATTATTGGATATTTTAGATTTTAGATTTTCTAGATCCATTACCCAAAATTGATTTGTATCACATAAAACAGGAGTTGCTCCAACGGCTTGAATGGTTAGCATCAGTTTTTCACATACATATGATGGTATAATCACTTCATCTCCTGATTTAATGTCCAAGCCTTCTAATATCAGTGCTAAAGCTTGAGAACCGTTGCCGGTAAACAAACTATGTGTTTTGCCCAAGTACGCAGCCAATTCTTTTTCCAAAACATGTGTAACATTGGATTTAGATAAGCTATTGCTTGCAATAATATCAGCAACCGCTTCACTATCAGATTTGTTAGTTACTGGTTGGCTATGATTATAAATTTTCATTATTTATCCAATGCTACAAAAACAGAATTATTGCTTTTATAATCTGGAACAAATTCTTTTATTGATTTTATAATATCTGTTTTGCTATTCGCAGAATTCATTTGGTCCGTGAGCTTATTCATAAATATCGCTACTTCATCAAATGCTACAGGGTTTACTTTGCTAATCATAATTTTAGGATGATGAGTATCTATTGATTGTTCACTTTCAGTAATAAGCTCCTCATATAACTTTTCACCCGGACGCAGTCCCGTTATTTCAATATCAATATCTTTTCCTACCTCTAAGCCAGATAAATGAATCATCTTGACTGCCAAGTCATAAATTTTTATTGACTTACCCATGTCAAACACAAATACTTCGCCTCCCTTGCCAATAGAGCAAGCCTCTAGAACCAGCTGACAAGCTTCTGGTATAGTCATAAAAAAACGATTTATATCTTTATGAGTAACCCTAACTGGGCCTCCATTTTCAATCTGTTTTTTAAAAATTGGAATTACTGATCCGCTAGAACCCAAAACATTTCCAAAGCGAGTGGTTATAAAAGATGTTTTGGACTTTTCATTCATGGATTGAATGAATATCTCAGCTGCACGTTTTGTGGCTCCCATTACATTCGTAGGTCGCACTGCTTTATCAGTAGAAATAAATAGAAACTTAGATACTTTAAACTCATCCGCTTTTTGGGCCAATAACGCAGTCCCAAAAATATTTGTTCGAACCGCAGCTAAAGGATTAGATTCCATTACTGGAACATGTTTGTAGGCTGCCGCATGATAAACCAGGTCTATGTTATGAGTTCTGAAAATTTCATTTAAAAATTTCTCATCGGTTACACTACCTATATGTGCTTCAAATACCGTAGACAAGTTTCCTTGTTGAGGCAAATGATATAATTCAAATATTGGAGTCTCTGCTTGATCAATTATGAGTATCTTTTTTGGTGCGTAATACGCAATTTGTTTTACTATTTCTGCTCCAATTGAACCCGCACCACCAGTAACAAGTACTGTTTTTCCTTCTAACTGTTTCTTTAAATGGTCTAAATCCAAGTTGATTTCTCTTCTACCTAAAAGTTGTGCCACATTTATAGGTTGAATTTGACTAACAGTAAGTCTTCCTTTAGCCCAATCCTCAATGGCAGGAACAACTTTTACTGAAATGTTCTTTTCGATAAAGCTTTCAACTATTTCTGACTTATCAAATGGAGATATATTCTGAATGGCAACTATTATTTCATGATCCAAATCTTCATCCATTCTATCGCAGGCAGAATTAAATGAATAAACTTTTAAGCCATCAATCGTTTTATTTTGTACGGAAGAGTCATCATCAATAAATCCTTCAACTCTAACTTTAGTTTTTAAAGCGGTATAGGTTAATTGCCCTGCTGTTCCAGCGCCATAAATCCAATACACATTCTCGTTCTTTCCTTTTTTTCCTTTACTTGTAAAAGAACTAGATATGACTCTATACAGAATCATAAAAACACTAAAACTGCAAAACAGAAGTATATAAGGAAAGATTAAGTCTGGATTGGCCTGATAAACAAATTCTATAATTTGAGTTAAGACCAAGGCCAATAAGCCTGTCTTAAAAAGAATAATAATATCGTTTATTCCTGTCCGATTAACAATGGCAATATTTAGCTTGGTAGCAATTGAACTTAAACTAAAAATCACAGCTGGCAGCCATACGAAACTGCCAGTTAAAAATCCTAAAATCTGAAATACAAATGAAAAAATCAGAACAATTCCAAAATCAATGGCTAAGACAAACCACTTGGAATGAATAAATTGAGATCTATTTTTAAACGATTGACTCAAATTAGTTTATTACTTGATTTACAGCTTCCACAATTGAATCTACAATAAATGTGATTTCCTCTTCACTCAATTGAGGGTAAATAGGCAAAGAGATTTCCCTTGAATAATTATCAAACGTTTTAGGGTAATCCTTAATATTATACCCTTTGTTTTTAAAAAGGCTAAGCATGGGCAAGGGAATAAAATGGACATTCACCGAAATCTCTTTTTTAGAAACCAGTTGTATAATTTCATCTCTCATATCTTCTGATATACCTTTAATTCTTAATGGAAAAAGGTGTGCAGAGGAGCTCTTGTCCTTATTGTCTAAAGGAGGTGCTTGAAACCAATCATACTTCCCAAATGCTGTATTGTATGTTGTGTAAATTTCTTTTCTTTTGGGTAAAAGAGTGCCTTCATATTTACGCAACTGGGCTAAGCCAATGGCCGCTGAAATATCGGGCATGTTTATTTTTAATCCTTGACTTACTATATCATAGCGCCATGAGCCGGCTTGTGATTTTGCAAATGCATCTTTAGTTTGTCCATTTAATGAGTTTAATTTTAACCATTTATATTCCTCTTCTTGACTAAAAGGTTGAGGTAAATTAATGCAAATAGCTCCTCCTTCTGCAGTGGTAACATTTTTAACTGCATGAAAGGAATAGATACAAATATCTGAGAATGTTGCGGCAGGCTTATTATGATATTTGGCCCCAATGGAATGGGCTGCATCGCTAATTAAGAGAATTCTTCCCAACTTACTCTGCGTTTCCCCTTTGGCTTGAAAAAGGTCTTTTTTAGAAGCTATGGCAGCATTTATTTCGTCATAATTGCATGGATAACCGGCAAAATCAACACTGAATATGGCCTTTGTTTTAGAGGTAATTGCTTTTGCAATTTCATTACTATCGATTGTAAAGTCATCATTAACATCTACCATCACTGGTTTTGCCCCAGCATGTAAAACAACTAAAGCTGTAGCGGCATAGGTATATGCTGGTAGGATAACTTCGTCACCTGGCCCAATATTATACCATTTTAAAATGAGATTTGCTCCAGATGTCCAGCTGTTTACACAAGCAGCAAAATCTACCCCAGAAAAAGAGGCAACCTCTAGTTCCAAGTCCCTTACTTTAGGTCCAGTTGTTATCCAACCTGATTCTAAGCTATCCAAAACTTCCGAGATGACTTCTTGATCAATGTATGGCGGAGAGAATGGTATTTTCATTATTTGATATAGGTATTGGTCATATCATATTGACCACTTTTAAACTTCCGGGTTTCTTGATTCCAGTCTCTATTTTCTTCAAAATCGCTTGGTACCCGTACATTCCATCCCAACCTTTGCTTAACTAAAGCACTAGCTTCAGATAGGTTTGGATTACTATTACAGAAATCTATTTGTTGCTTAAATGGGCCCAATGTGTATTTAATTACAATCATTGGTCTTTCATCACCACTAATATTATTTCCAGCTTTATGCCATAAGGTGCTTTCTACCACAAAAGCTTCGCCTGCTTTTCCTTCACTACTAATTGTATTGTTATTCATGAACTCTTCGGAAGGCATATCTTTAAACAAATGAGTTCCTGGAACAAATTGTGTGGAACCATTATTAGGCCCATAATCAACTAGCGGAATCATAATAATGATACTAGTTCGGCAAGATGGAAACCAAGGCATATCTCTATGAAACTTATGTCCCACCATTTTGCTGGCTTGAGACTTATCTAAAACAATAGCATTATAGGAGTGAATAACCGCTTTGTCATTTAAGCATCGATCTACCACTTCATTAATTACTTTATGTGCTATTAATTCGTAATACTCACGTCCAAAACGACCTAAATCACTTACTGTTTCCAATGAAAAGTTTTCCATTAACCTTTCTTTTCCATTACTCTCAATGTCTTGTTGTTTAAGACTAATAATATCTTGTTTGAAAAAGGCAATCTCTTGAGGTGTAAACAATTGTCCTACCTTACTAACTCCTTTTAGATTAAGATTTTCAACTATTTGATCGATTTTCATTTTCTTATTTTTTATTTCATTAACCAACTGGCCTTACCAGAAACATATCCATTAACTACAGTTGAGTTATAGTTTAACTCTGGAGTTGCACCTAGATTACTAACTGAAAATTCTAAAGCATTCTCGATTGAATCAATCGCTTCTCCATTTGGTAAAGCAATCGTTAGGTCTAAGTAGTATTTTCCTGGTAAAAATTGATTGTCTAGCTTAATTTCTAATTCCGAAATTCCCTTCTCTACTGCAATAGAAGATTGGTCATAGCTATTCACATAATCAACAATTTTATCATTGTGAACATTTTTAACTTGAATTCCAATTAATATTGGCCCGGCATAAGAAGCACTATTGAATGAAATACTAATTGGTAAATCACTTTTAAAGCGAACCACTTTTTCTATGTGGCCTTCTTGATTAAACATCCCAACTTTGGTAATTCTACCCATTCCATTGTTCAGTAAACTCATCCCTTCGGGTACTGAACCATCTTCCCCAACCAACATGGCCGATTTTAAATATCCATCAATGCAATCTTCCACTGAACCGTCAAATGCCATTTGGCCGTTTTTAAGTAAAATTCCACGTGTACATAGGCTTCTAATCGTTCCCATGGAATGACTAACGAACAAAACAGTTCTTCCTTCTCCACTTACGGTTTTCATTTTTCCAATGCATTTTTCTTGAAAATCTGCATCCCCAACAGCCAAAACCTCGTCAACAATCATAATATCAGGTTCCAAATGAGCTGCCACTGCAAATGCCAAACGGACTTGCATTCCACTGCTATATCTTTTAACTGGAGTATCAATGTATTGACGGACACCACTAAATTCTACAATTTCTTCTAATTTTGATTTAATCTCCCGTTTGTTCATGCCCAAAATAGCACCATTGAGGTAGATATTTTCAAGGCCTGTTAAATCCGGATGAAAACCTGTTCCCACTTCCAATAGACTGGCCATTCTTCCTTTTATCTGAATGCTTCCTCTACTTGGAGAAGTTACTCGACTTAGTACTTTAAGCAAGGTAGATTTTCCTGCTCCATTCCGCCCGATGATTCCTAAAACTTGTCCTTGAGGAACTTCAAAATCGATGTCTTGCAAAGCATAAATTAAATTGCTTTGTGCTTCTTGTGTTCTATTATTATTTAAGATTTCTTCTTGGTTTCTTTTAAACAAAGCCTTTACACTTTGAAAAGCTGACGAGGTGTTAAACTCCCCTAACCTATAAATCTTACTTACTTTATTTACTTTGAGTGCTAGCATTAAACTGAGTCGATAAAATCTGTTTCTTTCCTATTAAACAAGAGCACACCTATAAATAGTATAATAAAGCTAAAGCCATAGGCATATGCCAAGTACATTGGAGTAACTACTCCCTGACCTAAAAATCCAAACTTCATACACTCTATCATGCTAGTCATTGGGTTTAATAAAAGGATATACCTGAGCTTTCCACTTACAATGGATAATGGAAAAATAATTGAAGAAGCATACATCAACAATTGCACGCCAAAACCCACTAAAAATGTTAAATCTCTATATTTTACAGTGAACGAACTTAGAATTAATCCAATTCCGAGTCCCATGCATGAAGTGAAGAATAAATTCAATGGTAAAAGCCAGGCATAAACGTTGGGTTCTACTCTACCTGTACTTGTATAGTAAATCCAAATTCCTAAAAAAATTATTAATTGAAGTGAGAACTTAAACAAGTTTGCCAAAATATTTGACAATGGAACTAAAAGTCTTGGAAAATAGACCTTGCCAAATACCGTTTGATTTGCCCCGAAGATGTTTGCATTGTTCGTAACAGTAGAAGCGAAATAATTCCATAAGGTCATCCCAGTCAAGTAAAACAGGAAGGGAGGCATTCCATCTGTGCTAATCTTAGCCATATTCCCAAAAATGAGAGTAAAGACTAAACTTGTTATGATTGGCTGAATAAAAAACCAAACAGGCCCTAAAACCGTTTGCTTATAAACCGATATTACGTCTCTTTTAAAAAATAAGAACAGTAAATCCTTATGTCTCGCAAGTTCTGCGAGGTCTAAAGAAAACCATCCTTTTTTAGGTTCTATTACTCTATCCCACTTTTGATCAGGCATTTTGAATATAATTCTTTGCTATTTTAACACACATCTGTTTACCAATGGCTTCTAAGTCTATCAACACGTAATTGCTATTATTGTAATTGGCTATTCTTCCTGAAATACCTTTAAAAGGCCCAGCAATAACCTCCACTTTGGCTCCAAGTTCCAGCTTCAACTCATCTGAATTGATAAACGTATATCCCTTATCCAAAGCTTTTTTTAAGCCCTCTACAATTTGATCAGTTACCTGAGCATCTCCTTCATTGTATCTTAAGAATTTCACAACACCTGGTGTTTGAAGAATCTTATCACGAATAGCTTCGTTACTTTTTACGAATACGTAGCTATTAAAAAGGGGAACTTCAACCACCTTTGTTCTATCGGACCATTTGCGTTTGGTTTTTATAAGTGGAAGAAAATTTTCAAAACCATCTCTATTGAGAAGTTCTGCAACTTTTTTTTCTCTTCTACTCGCTACATAAACCACATTCCACACAGTCTAATTCTTGTTCTATTCTTTACACAGCTTCGCCCCTTCAGTCCCAAACACGAGACCCACAAAGAGGGCGTTTCCCCTTGTATTAAAGACGCTTTACCTACTCCAAAGGAGCAATGGCGAAGTATCTTTTTCTATTAACTTATCCAAGTCAAAACTGGCTCTATCATAATCGATATACCGAATTCTTCTTTGGATTTTCTTCTCTACCTTTTCTATTATTTCATTTAAAAAGGCCTTATCTATATCACCAATAAAGACTAAGTCTATAATGTCACTATCTAAACCGCGTGCAAAAGAACCTGTGAGGTAAACCATATCCAGGTCACCTAATTCCTTCACAACATATTCCACTATGTTATCTAAGCCTACATACTTAAGTACTATGTTGTGTAACTCTTTAAACAATGGGTGTGTGGTATTTACACTAAAGATTTTTTTCTTGCCTTGCTGCTCAGATGTGAGCATTTTGGCTTTTTCGAATTTATTAAGCTCTATTCGGATACCATTTGTGCTCTCTCCAAACTCCTCTTCTAAATTACGGAGATACGCGGTGTTCCTGCTATTCAAGAAGAACTTGAGCAGAAGTTTTATCCTGGTTTTTGAAGAAATTAACGTTTCTATCATCTATGAGTAATTTTATTACTCAATAATGCAAATATAGAAAGGTTTTATGAATGTTTCAAGCCCTTTTATGGGAAAAATTCAACACCCTATATTGCTGTATATCACTCATTTATATCTTATATACATTTTATCGCAGAATTTCATCTTTTTTTAGTTTATAGGCTTCTATTAGCCATATTAAAATGAAATAGAACACAGAAATGCTTCTAGACAGATTTTAGGGTTACCATTTTTAGGTATTTTAGATTAAGGTTTTACCTAAATAAAAATTGCATTAACCCATATGCATTTAGTGTTGCTGAAGGCAATAAGTTTGACTAATAAGCTGCGGATTATTATATAGTTTAGATTTGAAAAATTCAGCCAGATCGGAGAAAGAAAAAGTCCTTAATCCAAAATCTCAATTTTCACCTTTGCCCAACCACTGCGAATCATTTTTAACTTCTTGGCGGCTTTTGTAGTTAAATCAATTTCATGCCTCGACTTTCCCATGCGGTCGTTCACTAAGACTTCTACTACACGGCCATTAACTAAACTAGTAACGCGAACTCTTGTTCCTAAGGGAATGGTACGATGAGCTGCCGTTAGTTTATTTTGTCGGAAAATAGCTCCATTAGCCGTTCTTCTACCTTCAAACTTATTGTGGTAGTAACTGGCTGTACCGTAGATGGTTTCATACTTTTTCTCTTCAACTAAAGTGTCACTTTCAACCATTGAAGAATCTACTTGAAATGAATCTATGGCCACTATAATGGTGTCTAACCCTGGAGTATCTTTCTGAAGCCTATTTTCAGATTCAATTTGAAAATACGGTTGCATCTTAGTCGCTTTAAAACTGTTTGTTGCCAATAAAACAATTGGTAACACCCATAATAATAGACGTTTAGTCCTCATAGTATACAAGTTAAGCAAATGCCGTGCTACACTTCTTCTTACGCGAAGACAAGCTATCCACATACATAAATAGTGTATCCTAATACATGCACTCTTAGAAATTACATCTCACTCAATATTGGATTGATAAATCTAAAATAAAAACCCCCATTGTTAATGACAATAGGGGATACAAAAAAATATGAATTATTTAGGCGGGCAACATTTTTCAATCTTGCCTTTGCTTAAATTCAGTTTTGGACTTAAATAAGGGATTCCTAAATTTAAGCCTCTAACTATCATTAAGATTGCAGTAATTCCGACTAAAACAGGAATCCATTTCTTAAATCTAATATTACTCGTGAGTTTTTGCTTAAATAACATCATGAAAGCCATTGCTGGAACAGTACCCAATCCAAAACCGATCATCATAAAAGAGGCAGAATAAATAGAACCCAATATAGCTGCTCCACCTAAAGCAACATAGACCAATCCGCATGGCAACAGTCCATTTAAGAAGCCTAAAAAGGCATAGTTATGAAGGTTGTTTGGCTTGTTTAATAACTGAGTAATGGCTTTTTGAACAGCTCCTGCATAGGGCATTTTGAACCTGATGTGCTTTTTTAATACATACTGCCTAAATAGAAATAGGAGCATAAGAGAACCTATTAAGATGGAAAAAATCTGCTGTGCAACAAAAAACTTTACCCCTTGACCTAAGGAGGCTACAACTACACCTAAAGACACATAAGCTAGGGTTCTTCCAATTTGATAAAACCCAGTGTATAAATATTTATTCTTGCCGTTTGATAAAGGAATAGAAAGTGCAAGCGGACCACACATTCCAACACAATGTGCACTTCCCAAAAACCCTAAAGCCAAGCCTGCAAGAAAATTAACCATTTATATAGCTATATCTCTTTCAAAAAAATAATCTACTTCCAGGTTTGTCCAGCTCAACCTAAATCTATAATTAGCTTTAACTAAATGCCTGATAATTAATTCATTTTCCGAATTAATAGTTTGGCTTAATTGTAAATCATTCTTAGGTTGATTATAACAAATGAGTTCGCATGTTACCTTTTGATTGAGACTAACTGAACGATTGGGAAATGAAATTTTTAGACCTTCGTTTAGTATAGTTAAAAGCTCACCTTGCTCGGTTTTACTAAGGTTATTAGAAGCATCAATCTTTTTTTGATAGCTCAACTCTTGACCATAATAATCCTTGTCCATCATAACAACATCTTGTTTAAAAGCTAGAGTTACCATGAAAGCCATTCCTGCAACAAATACGATTAATGTTACTAATATTTTATTTCCCCAATTCATATTTCTATTTAAACGGCCCTAAAAATGAGACTTCTTTTACTTCAATTAATTGTTTATTATTGAACATTTCCAAGTCGATATTAATTTGTCGTTTCGTAACTTGTTCTATGGGTAGATTAACAAAAAATACAAACTCTTCTTTGCTTTCTTTTCCTATGGTTCTATTATCACTTACCCACCTTAGATGTCCAATTTTATTTTTTATTCCAATATTAAAATCAACGGGGTCAGCGGTTTTATTTATTATTTTAACAGAGTATAGATTACTTAAACTATCATCATTGATCTCCTGGTAAAGTTGTCCTTTTACTCTGGAAACGACCGTATCAATATCATTTCTTGTAGCCACTAAAAATCCAATAAATCCCAGTAGAGCCAGTAATAAAACTGAGTATGCCTTCATCCGCTTATTAAAATGGAATTTTCCTTTACCTTCTATCTCATTTTCACTAGCATACCTTATTAGGCCTTTATCAAAGCCCCCTTTTTCCATCACATCATCGCATGCATCAATGCAAGCAGTACAGCCAACGCATTCCATTTGAAGGCCATCTCTTATATCAATTCCTGTTGGGCACACCTGCACACATTTATTGCAATCAATGCAATCTCCTGCAGTTCGTTCTTCTTTCTTTTTTAATTTGGCTCTATCCTCTCCCCTTTTGTAGTCATAAGCAATCTGTATGGTGTCTTTATCAAAAAGAACTCCTTGAAGTCTTCCGTAAGGGCAAATTGTGGTGCAAACAATATCCCGTACAAAAGCAAATATGCCATAGAACAAAAATGTAAAAATAAATAGTCCAAAAATTAAACCGGCATTTTCAGACATAGGCTCAGCCATCATTCTGCCTAATTCTTTGTATCCAAAAATGTAGGCTAGAAATGTATGGGATATTAAAAATGAAATTAGAATAAATAAACTATGCTTAAGTACCTTTTTTCGAATTTTCTGAGCATTCCAAGGAGCATTACTCAATTTTCTTTGCTCATTTGGGCTGCCTTCTATTAACCACTCTACCTTTCGAAAAACAAATTCCATAAAAATAGTTTGAGGGCAAACCCAACCACAAAATAGCCTGCCGAAAATTACAGTAAACAATGCAATAAAAATGATTCCTGCCACCATAGAGACTGCAAAAATGAAAAAATCCTGAGGCCAGAAAATTTTACCAAAAATGATAAATTTAGAATCAATAAAGTTGAATAATACTAGGGGCATCCCATTTACATAGATAAATGGAATCACAAAAAATATCGCTAAGTAAATCCAAGCAAAATAATTGCGCAGATTGGTGAAGAAGCCTTTTGGCTTAAGAGCATAAACCCAATTGCGTTTACCAGTATTGGTAACGGTACTTACTGTATCCCTGTGCGATTTAGGTTTTTGAAGCTCATTTGGGTTCATTATAAATCTAAAGCTGTGGAGTCCGTTTTACTTCCGACTGCCTCTTCTAATTCAAATATCTCACCTTGAGGTTCTTTACCTCCTTCAACATTGGTGTTCTCTAAAGATTTTACATAACTGGCTATTTGACCTATCTGAGTTGCAGTAAATTTATCCTTCCACGAAGTCATTCCATTGGCTCTTCCGTATTTAATCGATTTAAAAATTTCGCTAAGCGAATTGCCATATATACTATGATTATCTGTTAAGTTTGGTCCCACTTGGCCACCTCCATCTGCTTTGTGACAAACGGCACAATTGGGTCCCATTTTATACAATTCGGCTCCAGCAGCAATCCCAGCCTCATCCATCATTTTCACTGTGTTTTCATCTACATTATTGGCTTGCAACTTTAAGTAAACTGCTTCATCGGCTTCTGCTTTTGCCACTGAAATAGTGTATTCTTCAATTTGCAGCGGTGCACTTTCTGAAACATGATATACCCACATATAAATGAAAGCAGTGAGAATTGATAAAATAAATCCAGCAATGAACCAAGGCGGAGTTGCGTTGTCCAGTTCCCGAATGCCATCGTAGCTATGCCCTGTATCCAAGTCAGCCTCTCTCTCGATGGGTTGAAGTTTGTTTATCTTTTCCCAAATCTTAATCCATTTCGACGGTCCTTTAACTTGATTTGATTCAAGGTGTTTTTCCTCTTTAACAACTTCGTTCTTAGCTAGAACTTTATTAATCATGCTTAATAACATCAGAATGATCATAGTTTCAAAAAGGATAGCTCCAACCAACATATAAGGCAATAGATCGCCTGCAGTTGGCAATACACTGGTTTCGGCTATTGTTGTTGAATTTGCAAACAGCCCATTTATTCCAAATGAAAATGCAAACACTAAAGCTAAGCTCTTCAATTTGTCATTCTTATTCTTTTTAGCATTTGCATTTATCGTAAGCAACAGTGTTTTACCTAATATTCCAATTACTGGAATAAGCAAAGCTGCAACAGCTACTAAAAACATATTGATGTACATATTATCATCTGAACCAGTGGATTCCACACTTTGCGCTTTTTCTTGAGCCTGCAACAATGCTGGACTAGCAAATACAAGAACTAAACTTAAGTATATATAATTTTTAAATCTGTTCATCTTATTTATCCTCCTTGTCTAATGGTAAATTACCCATTTCATCTACAGTAGATTTATCCCATCTCATAACCCAAATGGTTACGATTAAGAAAAAAACCACAAATAACCCTAATGAGATTAATGGAAAAACCTCTACGTTTTCTATCTGAGTTAAATAATTCTTAAATTTCATTACTACTCTCCTATTTTATTTTTTAATATCAACCCCAACTCTTTGTAAATAAGCAATCAGCGCAACAATTTCTTTTTTATTACCTATGCTAATTTTATCCTTCTTCAAAGATTCCACAATTTTATCTGCCTGACCGAGTAATTCTTGATTGGCAATACTCTCGTAATTCTTTACATATGGAACACCAAGTTTACGCATGGCATGAATTTTAGATTTTGTGGTATTAATGTCTACATCCTTTTCAAACAACCAGGGGTAAGAAGGCATAATCGATCCTTCAATCATGGCACCGGGGTCCAACATATGATTGAAGTGCCAACTATTGGGGTATTTGTTTCCAATACGGGCCAAATCTGGTCCAGTTCGTTTACTCCCCCACTGAAATGGGTGATTATATACAGACTCTCCTGCTTTAGAGTATTCGCCATACCTTTTAACCTCATGCCTAATTGGCCTAATCATTTGACTATGGCAATTGTAACATCCCTCTTTAATATAGATATCTCTTCCTTGCAGTTCTAGTGGAGTGTATGGTTTTACACTACTTATAGTTGGAATATTAGATTTAACTAAGAAAGTTGGAACCATCTCCACTATCCCACCTATACCTACAACCACTAAACTTAACACAAGAAGCAAGATTGATTTTCTTTCAATAACACTGTGCCAAAATGACCCAGCAGCTGGTTTATAATTTTTAACTAATGGGGCTGCTTCGGCGTCTTCACTGGCTTGGAATTTTCCTTTTCTTGCAGTTTTAATTAGATTGTATATCATTAAATGCAACCCAATTAAAAATATCGTTCCACCAACAGCTCTTAGGACATAAAATGGAATAGCAGTTTGAACTGTATCCATAAAATCATACCTCAATTGTCCTGATGGTGTAAATGCCTTCATCATAAAATAACTTTTAAAGGCACTCCAGTACATAGGCACAGCGTACAAGATGATTCCTAATGTACCAATCCAAAAATGCTGAGATGCTAATTTTTTACTGTAAAGTTTAGTCCTATATAATTTTGGAATCAACCAATACAACATACCAAAGGTCATAAATCCATTCCACCCTAATGCGCCTATATGAACATGAGCAATAGTCCAATCGCTATAGTGAGAAATTGCATTTACATTCTTTAAGGATAATAAAGGTCCTTCAAATGTGCTCATTCCATAGCAGGTAACACCTACAACAAAGAACTTAAGAATTGGATCCTCTCTAACTTTATCCCATGCACCTCTTAAGGTAAACAAGCCATTTAGCATTCCACCCCAACTAGGGAGTAGCAACATGATACTAAAGACTGTTCCCAAAGATTGAGCCCAATCAGGTAGAGCTGTATACAGCAAGTGATGAGGTCCAGCCCAAATGTATAAGAATATCAAACTCCAAAAATGGACAATACTTAAACGGTATGAATAAATTGGTCTGTTGGCTGCTTTAGGTAGGAAATAATACATTAAACCTAAGTAAGGTGTGGTTAGGAAAAACGCCACCGCATTATGGCCATACCACCATTGAACTAAAGCATCTTTCACTCCCGCGTACCAACTATAACTTTTAAATAATGAAACGGGTAGTTCAACCGAATTTACAATATGAAGCATTGCTACAGTAACCCAAGATGCAATAAAGAACCATATGGCTACATATAAATGTCGTTCCCTTCTTTTAAGGATAGTACCAAACATGTTAGCTCCAAAAACCAACCAAATAATGGTAATTAGAATATCAATTGGCCATTCTAATTCTGCATATTCTTTACCAGTAGTATAACCCATCATTAGTGTTACAGCTCCTAGTACAATAATTAATTGCCAACCCCAAAAGTGAATCTGCCCAAGAGCCTTGCTCCACATAGGTGATTTTACCAATCTAGGTACAGAATAGTAAATGGCTGTAAAGATTCCATTACCCACAAAGGCAAAGATGACAGCGTTTGTATGAACTGGTCTTAAGCGACCAAATGAGTCCATGACAAATTTAAATTTAATACCGGGTACGCCAGCTGAAACGCAATTAGCACTCCAATTAACATTCCAATGGCACCCCAAAAAATAGTTGCTATCGCAAACCGTTTTGGTAAAACATTGTCGTAAGGAAATTTCTCAAGTTGCATATTTATTTATTTTTATCTTCAAAAAGTATTCGGTGTGCGGGAGAGTAATCATCGTCAAATTGACCCTTTTTTGCGCTATATAGAAACGCGACTAAAAATCCTCCTGCCATAAGGACACTTAGAATTAGTAAAAGTATGATGACACTCATTGTTTGTACAAAATTGTTATTTTAAGGTTCCTTGTCCTATGTCCACCATCATGTATAAACATGATTTATATCATATATTTTAGATTTGCTATTTCTCGCATATACTAAGCTTAAGAAATACGTTAACCCAATCATTGAAATAGAGCTTAAAGGCATAAGTATAGCAGCTATAACTGGTGATAATATCCCTTGTAATGCGAAATACAATCCAACCACATTGTATATCAATGATACCATAAAACAAATAGTGATTATTTTCCTTGTTGCTTTCCCTAATTTTAGAAATGAACCAATTTGGACTAGTTTTTTGGCATCTAAAATTCCATCACTTGCTGGCGTGAAATTATTCATATTGTCTGTAATTACTAATCCAAAATCACTTTGTTTTAAAGCACCAGCATCGTTTAAGCCATCGCCCACCATTAGCACTTTGCCTTCTTTTTGAAATCCTTCAACACAGGCTAGTTTATCCAAAGGTGATTTATTAAAAAGTAGGGTTACCCGATCTCCAAATTTTTCTTCCAATCGGGACTTTCCCATATCGTTATCTCCAGAAAGGATGGCTACAGAATAGTTTTTAGATAAATCTAAAATACATTCATCAATTCCTTCTCTATACCTATTGCCAATAAAGAATGTTCCATAAAACGTACCATTGATTGAAATACCTATTTCACTCCCTATAGTCCCCTTAGTTTTCCTATCGAACAACTCGGGCAATCCAATTCGGATCTTGTGTAACTTAGTATTTGCCTCAAATCCCTTCCCATCTAATTCAGCAATGTTTTGAACTATTGAAAGTTCGTGGCGTCCAATGTATTGTTTTATTCCTCTCGAAAATGGATGCATTACTGCATTTGCCATAGCGTATATGGAACTTTTTTCATCTTCATTAAAAGGAAGCCCCTCAAAATTTACATCTGTATGATCTGCATTGGTTATCGTTCCTGTTTTATCAAAAACTATGGTATCAATCTTTCTTAACTTCTCTAAAAGTTCAGCGTTTTTTAGGTAGAAAGAATCTTTTGCCAACATGCTCATTACATGGCCTTGAGTATAATTTGCTGCGAGTAGCAAGGCACATGGGCAGGCTACAATCAACACCGTGGTAAGTGCATTCCACATTAATTCTGATTCACCCTGATTAATCCAATAAATTGCCGCTATTCCTGCAAGAACAAAAACCACATAAGTGAAATATTTGCCTGCCATGTCTAACCAAGAAGCCTTAGCATTAGCTATGTCTTTAAAAACATCTTTATTCCATAGATTGGTTAAATAGCTTTGGGATACTTCCTTAATTACAATGAGTTCTAATGTAGATCCTTTGTGTAGACCTCCTGCATAAATCAACTCCCCCACATTGGCCCCAACTTCCTGACTTTCCCCAGTTACAAAACTATAGTCTATGAGACCTTTACCCTTTGATAGTACGGCATCTGCAGGAATAACCTCCCCATGATGAATCTCTATAATATCATCCACTCTAATCTCATTCAAGGTCTTACTTAAAGTTTGACCGTCTTTTAAAACTGAAACAGCAATTGGGAAAAATGATCTGTAGTCTCTGTTAAATGATAGGCTTTCATTGGTTCTATCTTGTAGCCAACGACCGGCTAACATAAAGAAAACAATACCACTTAAGCTATCTAAATAGCCTGTATGGCCAATAATATAAATATCATACAAACTTCTTATAAAAATGATTATTAATGCCGCCGCAATTGGGGCATCTATATTTAACGTTTTATTTTTAATGCCCATGTAGGCATTTTTAAAAAACTCCCTTGCGCAATAAAACATTACGGGCAACGAAAGCAAAACTGATAAGTTCTTGAATAACAAAGAGAACTCAATATCCAAGTGACCAGAAGAAAAATAATCTGGCAAGCTTATCATCATTATATTGCTAAAAGCAAATCCTGCAACAGCGAGTTCTAATATCCTTTTCTTTTTTGGTTTAGGTTTTCCATTTCCTTTAGATTCATCTAATTCAAAAAATGGCTCATACCCAATTGAACTAAGCAATTCAACCAATTGCCTTAGCGACAAACTTGGGTCCCAAACTATGAAGACTTCTTTCTTTATAAAATCAACCCGACTACTGACAATGGAATCATTTAACTCCTTTATATTTTCCAATAACCACAAGCAACTGCTGCAATGCATGCTAGGCACATTAAAAGTGGCCTGAATAATATCTTCGTTGGAGAATTGAATGATAGAATTTGCAATCGCTTCTTTATCTAAAAAGCTAAATTTCTCCTTCCAATTGACATTTCTAGATTTTACTCCAGGTCTTTCATTTAAACTATAATAATCACATAAATCATTATTATTAAGAATTGAGAACACACTTATACATCCATCGCAGCAAAATTCTTTCCCTTGGTGAATAATTGGATCTCCATTGCAGGAATCGCCGCAATGGTAACATTGATTTTCTGTTTTCTCCTTACCTTGAATCAATACTAGTCTCTGATTTTCTCAGCAACCCAATGTTTTACACTTTTCGCCAGATTTTTATGTCTAATCATAAAGCTACGTTCAAAAAGAGTGAAAAACTCTTTTTCACTTTCTCCAATGGCTTCTGGGTTTATTTTCTTTTTAAACTCCAAATAATTCAGCATAATCTTCTCTTCTTTCTTTTTTACTAGGTTTAATAAGGAATATGCATCTAACTTTTTAAAACTTTCAGTTGGATTGGATAAAGAAAGGAGTGCAGGAAAAACTAGCTTTACATCGTAATTGTAAATGGAATAGCATTCATTCTTTAAATCAACAAATGCATCAATGGCCGCGCTATTATAGGAATCGATACTACTAGCCAAATGAACCAATTGCAAATGAACCATTGGGTACACTTCAATAATAAGGTCTTGGATGGTCTCTTCTATGGATGCTTTTTTTGACGGCATGGCAATTGGCTATATTACAAAATTAGCATAACTAAATACTAAAAAATATGAGGATTGCTTTGTCGTTACATGATTTAAATCATGTTTACCTACTCTTCAATCCTTGAAATCTCAATGAGCTTATCTTGCTCCAAAATCGCAATTTTTTTGCCCTTAAGTTCTAATAAACCTTCTTTGCCAAAATCACTTAACAGTCTAATTGTGCTTTCCGTACTGGTGCCTACATAATCAGCAATCTCTTCCCTGCTTAGCTTAATGGCAATAGTTTTATTGTCTTCCTCAAAACCATACGTAGCTTTTAAGAATAATAAGGCTTCTGCCATCCTTTCCCTTACTCTCTTCTGGCTCATAGAAAGAATCTGACCTTCTGCAATTTTTAAGCGGGAATTCATTTTAGAAAGAATCTGAAACATCACCTTTTTATTGTCAGCTAAATTATCCACAAAGAATCTTTTATCAACTACACAAACATTGCAATCTTCAAGTGCTATTGCAGAACTATTGAATCGTTCCTTTAATAAAATAGCCCTATATCCCAAAACTTCACCTCCTTTGGCAAGTCATAAAATCTGTTCCTTACCATCAGGACCTGTTGTACTCAATTTAATTTTGCCACTATTAACACATACAAGACCAAAGGGTATTCCTCCTTCATTAAAAATAATTTGACCTTTCTTGTATTCAGAACAACTTTTATTTGCAGACAACTGATCAAGTTCACTGCCCTCTAATACATTAAATATTGAGTCTATTCGTGATTTACACGTTGAACAATGTAGACTTAATTCGGTTGCCATTACGGATTCAAATGTACAAATATTTTCTCATAAGCTACTTAAATAAAAAAAGTCCCAACTCTTACGAGCAGGGACTTTTTTTTAACTATTTAAATTCGTTTAGAAATAAAACATAAAGTATAATCTATTTCCGAAATTTGCACTATTAAAACCAAAAGAGCCACCTGTTTCAGTTTTGGTGTTTTCAACTTGAGTGTTGGCTGCATCCCAATCTTCTGATTCTACAGAACCTTTACCAGTAGAACTAATTCCTAACATATAGGTCAATTCTCCACCTAAACTCATTTGTGGTAAAATGAAATATTCCACACCAACAAATCCTCCAACACCTAAACTAATGGTCTTACCATTCTTAACGGCTAACTGTCTTTCAGAATTACCGCCACTAATATTCGGGCCCCAATCTCTATCGGTTGGGTTAGTGTTTGAACTTGAAAATCATTGCCATAGGTATACTGTGTACTGTTTCCAGAAAGTCCCACCATAGCTTGCGGTCCATAAAATCCTTGTAATCTTCCTTCACCTTTACGATGTTCTTGACCTACTCCTAATTGAATATTGGTATTCTTGAGAACTCGCTTATCCTCAACAGTTTTGGTTGGGTCCGTTTGTCCGTCTTGCATAGATAAATGAGTATTTCTATTGCTTCCTAGGCCTAAGTTAACTCTAAATCGATAAGCTGTCTTGTCATCGGTAAAGTACTTCCCAAAGAATGAAGTTCCATCTGTAAAATTAAAGAAATCCTGGCTATTAAAGTTAGATCCAGAATTTATTTTTGTTAAGTTTCCAAATGTATTAATAAATGGTCTAGCGTCAACGCCTACACCCCAGCTGCCCGTTGAAGGCAAAATTGCTGCACCATTTTTATTGGTGAGTGTTGATTGTGCAAAGGCAGCAGAACTGATTGCTGCAGCACATAAAAGTAATGAGATTTTTTTCATGTCTAAAATATTTTGTTCCCGACAATATTAAAACAAATCTATAAATATCATTTAATTGTCATAAACACAATTTAAAAGACGCTAATTCATTTTTTATGTTTTTAAAATATTAACCCGCTATTGGCAAGCAACTTGTAATAAGTGTTCATTAAAGTAATCATATAGAATAAAAATGAGTTTTTGTTGATAATTAGCAAATTTCCAATGGTCAAGCATTGAAATTATAATCCTAATTCAATTTGTTCATACCCATTTTAATCATCACTTTTGTCGGGCATTACTATATGGACTTTTCTGCCTACAATTTTCCAAAGGAAAAACTCATTGAGCTTTATAAAAACCTTGTACTTCCAAGGGTTATTGAGGAAAGAATGCTCATTCTTTTGCGGCAAGGTAAAGTAGGTAAGTGGTTCAGTGGTATTGGTCAAGAAGCCGTTTCTGTTGGACTAACAACGGCCTTGTATCCTGATGAGTATATTCTTCCACTTCATCGAAATTTGGGCGTGTTTACCACACGTCAAATTCCGTTCAAGAAACTATTTGCACAATGGCAAGGCAAGAAAAGTGGATTTACCAAAGGGCGCGATCGAAGCTTTCACTTTGGCTCTCAAGAGCATCACATCATAGGAATGACTAGTCATTTAGGGGCTATGCTTGGAGTGGCAAATGGAATAAGTACATCTCATCTATTGGAAGGAAACCCCAAAATTTCTGCTGTTTTCAGTGGTGATGGTGGAGCTTCGGAAGGAGATTTTCATGAGGCGCTGAATGTAGCTGCAGTGTGGAAATTGCCGGTTTTATTTGTTGTAGAAAACAATGGATATGCATTAAGTACTCCCAGTCATGAACAATTTGCCTGTAGGCAATTTATTGACAAAGGAATTGGCTATGGAATGGAGGCTGTACAAATAGATGGCAATAATATTCTTGAAGTATACAGCAAAGTTTCGGAGTTAGCCCAAAGCATGCGCGAATATCCAAGACCCATTTTGCTTGAATGCATGACTTTTAGAATGAGAGGACATGAAGAAGCTAGTGGAACTAAATATGTACCTGAGGAATTAACAGCCGCTTGGGCCGCACAAGACCCCATTAAGAACTACGAAGAATATCTCTTAAATTATGGAATCATCAGTTATGATTTTATCAATGAATATAAAAATGGAATTCTGAGCAGTATAGAGGCTGATTTAGAAGCTGTTTTTGCTGAAGAAGAAATCATTCCATCATTAAGTGAAGAACTGAACGAAAACTTTGCTCCTGAATCATTAGTCCCAACTGAACCTCAGAGTGCGAGCCAAGAACTGCGCTTAATTGATGCAATTAAGGACGGGCTATACCTTGCCATGGAAAAACATGACAATCTTGTTCTTATGGGTCAAGACATTGCAGAATACGGAGGTGTTTTTAAAATAACTGAAGGTTTTTTGGAGAAATACGGCAAAGGGCGCGTGAGAAACACCCCTATTACCGAAAGCAGTATTTTAGGTGCAGGCTATGGACTATCCATTGCAGGTAAAAAAGCAATGATAGAGCTGCAATTTGCAGATTTCGTTAGTTGTGGGATAAATCAAATTGCTAACAATATTGCTAAAAGTTATTACCGCTGGGGGCAAGAGGCAGACATCGTTATGCGTATGCCAACCGGAGCTGGAGTACAAGCAGGGCCATTTCACAGCCAAAGCAACGAGGCTTGGTTTTACACAATACCTGGATTAAAAATCTACTATCCAAGTAATCCCTATGACGCAAAAGGGCTTCTCCTTACCGCTTTCGAAAGCAAAAACCCGGTAATGTTTTTTGAGCATAAACTCCTTTACCGAAGCGCCAAAGCACAAGTGCCTGATGGATATTATACCATAGAAGAAGGCAAGGCAACAGTTCACGATTTTGGCTCGGATGTATTAATAATCACTTATGGCTGGGGTGTTCATAAAGCACTTGATAGTGTTAAAGAAAAGAACTTATCAGCTACAATTATAGATTTACGTACCCTACAACCTTGGGACAAGGAAACCTGTTATGCTCAAGTAAAAAGATGCAATAAGGTGTTGCTTTTAACAGAGGATACGCTTACAGGAAGTGTTATTCAAGATATGGCAAGTCAAATAGCTCATGATTGTTTTACGTATTTAGATGCTCCTGTTAAAACTATTGGATCTTTAGATACGCCAGTGCCTATGGCTAAAAATTTAGAAGACCAATTTCTCCCTTGGGAAAGGTTCGGTATTGCATTAGGTGAGCTCTTGGCCTATTAAAGTATTTATGGCGGACGTTTTCTTATAAAGAAACGCAAATAATAGCTGGCTATACAGGGCTTTGGTTTTTAATTTTCTTAAAATAAAAGAACAAGCAAAGCTTCCCTTTCTATCCAGTCCGCAGGAGTGCCTCTAAAAAAACGATTACTTGGTAAGTTTTAAAACTTCAAAAACCTTACTTTCTTTATTTGAATCCACTCTTATGAAATAGAGCCCATCAACCATAAAATCTAAATTAACCCATCTCGAGGATCCGTTAAATGAGGACTTCGCAACTAATTTTCCTTTTAAATCATAAATGGTAAACGTTGATTTTGCATGTGGTTTAGCGTTTGACACCTCAATCTGAACAAATGAATTTGCTGGATTAAGGAATAGCGAGATTTGGACAGCAGCCTTTGATAAATCTACCTTCTGAATTCCATAATCCTTCCATTCACCTTGTAAAGTCTCAGCAAAAAGTTTGTAATAATAGACTTTCGATTTCAAGCCGAAATCGTCCAAATCATACTCTGCATTAGGCAATTGATTTGAGTTTTTATAATCAACCAGTTGCCAATTCACTAAATCTTCGCTTCGTTCTATGCGGTACGATTTAAACGTACTTTGGTTTTGCACTAGCCATTTTACATGGGCTGATTGATTGCTACTGTTTCCTCTAACAGACCATACCAATGCGTCGGTTGGAAGAAAATTACTAGGACCTAAGGACCCTAGGGTAAACAAGCTCCAATCTCCTATGGTGCTATCATTGGTTACATTCCCTGAGGCCGCAGTTCCTTGATGCCATTTCCCATTGAAACTATGCCAAGTATCAGCAGGATATGCTCCAACAACAACTAAATCAACTGGTGCAGTAATGCTTCCACTTGTTAATGAGTTCCAACTTAAGGCAATATCTGCAGATGTGGCTCCTACAATGGTCCAGTATTCCAATTTTGACACATTGTCAATCCCAGCTGCTTTGGAAATACCAAATACATCTGGATTGGACAATAAATAATTGGCCGTAATAGTTTGACTTCCACTAATGATTTTTATGGTAGCAGGTCTGTAAACCGTGCTCGCCCCTATTGGAAAAACAAAAGAGTCGGCTCCAATTTTACTTATTTCACCTGAAAAGAAACTGGCGTCAGATGTTTCTGCAACAGCGCTTCCATCCTGAAATATTGCAGTACCGGTTCCATTGCCAATGATCCCATCGGTTAAGGTAGCCGTTCCATAGATATTTAATGCACTATCATTTAAAGTCAAAGATTGTGTTCCAGCCGTAGTGTTATTAAAAGTAACATTATAATAGTTCTTATTTCCGTTTCCCTTTATTTCTTGTAAAGTGCTTCCAGAAAATGTTAAGTCTCCTTTATCTTCAGTATCGCTTTCTCCGTTATCGTTCCATTGACTATTTGCAATAACGATTCCATTGTTATACAAACCACTAGATGTTGTTAGTTCAACGGTATCTGGCAGAAAAATGGTAGTTCCTGCCACCACACTCACCGTATCCTCCGAATAAAACACCTGAGCTTTTGCAAGTAAAAAACTCCCCAAAAACAATATGATTAATAACCCCTTTCTCATTATTTCAACTCCTCCAATGCCTTTTCAATATTAAGCAATCTTTGCTCTAAGTCTTCCTTTTCTTTCTTTATCCGAGCATTCTCTGCTTCCATAAGCTTCATCTTAGCTTCAAGGTTTTCTACTTCAACATTCTGTTCCTGAATAGCTTTAATCATTGGCATAATGAATTCGGTATACTTTAAAGCATACGCTTCTTTATCATTCTTTGGGATTTCAATTCCCGTAAAATCATAACCACTGGCTTTTGCTGCTTTCTCAACTTCTTGAGCAATTAAACCGGTATACCTTGTTTTCTCCACTTCAGTATGATCAATAGTATTAAGCACTGAATCTGGAGTTCCCCAAATTTTATGCAATTCCTTTGGGTGAACATTATAACTTACCGGACGCAATCTGGTAATAAAGTCAAGACCTTTTATATCCTCTTTAACTTTTGATTTATATCGAGCATCGGAATATGCAGTAATACTAGCTACTTGAGCTCGTATTGAAGTAATTGCTGTGTTTCCCAATGCCAATTGATTGTCAGCAGTAATTTGTCCATTTGCAACATTAGCTCCTAACATGGTAATATTATTTCTATTAGAAGTCACATAGGAATTATAACCTAGGAAGGTGCTGTTAAAACTAGAATCTGTACCAAAGCCAGCATTGTGTCCAATTGCAGTGTTATTTTCGCCTTTCGTATTAGTATAAAGTGCATAATAACCAAAGGCAGAATTATTATCTACAGTATTGTTATACAAGGACCTTAATCCAACTGCGGTATTTTCCATGCTTGTTGTTCCCAGTCCCATGGCATAATGACCAATCGAGGTATTGCTTCTACCGACAATGTTTTCACTAAGCGAATAATAACCAACAGCCGTATTGCCCCCTCCGCCAGTTGATTTGAGCATACTACTATGACCCACAGCTGTATTCGTGCCAGAACCTGCGTTATGTGCGCTACCAGCTAGGTGACCAATAAAAGTATTGTCCGCAGATATAGCATTTTCACCTGCCAAAAAGCCAAAATGAGTATTGCCTCCAGTGGAATTTGAAATCAAACCAGAATGCCTATTGTTCACTTTAAGAACAAAACTGCTATCATTGGTAGTCCCAAGGAAATTTACCAAAGGACTTGTGTTTGAGTTACCCTGTAAACCCCAGGCACTATCAGTAGCATCAGACCAGCCCAAATTCCCAGAACCATCTGTACTCAGAATTTGTCCTGATGTTCCATCTGTATTTGGGTAAACCAATACGTCAGTACCATCTGTTAAGCTCAACTCACCATAGAGTGTAGCTTTACCACTTTTATACACTTCAAAGGCATTGCTGCGAGAAGATACTGACGTTCCGTTTCCTACTGTAAATAGTCTATCAAGCGTATCAAAAGCAGATGAGGATATAAATCCTGAAGAGTCATTAAACTGACCTATAACCGTTTCTGACATGGAAGGTGAAATTACCCAGGGCAATCGACTTAAAATATTAGGATTTGTTGGTAAAAAATCGGGATTGTGCATCAGATAATTCACAGCATTGCAAAAAGAAGCAATGGAATTAATGTTATCAAGTTTTAGCCAATTAGAAGACC